>CETH01014900.1_pt1 | contig 15346 bp, 17 predicted proteins | sample 361461 | NCBI WGS metagenome assembly CETH01 (sample SAMEA2622695, study PRJEB7988) | marine metagenome | isolation source: saline water (ENVO:00002010), including
AGGGTTATTTATGGCCTCAATATTTGGATTTGAAATAACTAAAAAGAAAAAAGAAAGTAAATCATTTACAGCACCTGAAGCTTCTGATGATGGTGCTGTAAATGTTGCCACGGGTAATGCTATAGCTCAATACCTTGATATGGAAGGTTCGATTAAGAATGAGATCGACCTAATAAACAGGTATCGAGATATGGCAAATCAGCCAGAATGTGATGCAGCAGTGGATGATATTGTCAATGAATCTATTGTCATATCATCTGAGAAGGAAAATGTATTAGATTTAGATCTATCTGATTTAGGTGCATCAGATAGCATTAAAGATAAAATTCACGATGAATTTAAAAACATCCTAAATATTCTTGATTTCAATAAAAAAGGATATGAAATATTCCGTAAGTGGTTTGTTGATGGAAGATTATATTATCATATGATTATAGACGAATCAAAGAAAAAACAAGGCATCCAAGAATTAAGATATATTGACCCAAGAAAAATAAGAAAAGTCCGTGAAGTAATAAAAGATAAAGCTAATAATGGCACTGAGATTGTTAAAGGTACAGTTGAATATTTTGTATATAATGATTCAAAACTTCAAGCAACTAGTCAATCATTAGAAGGTGTTAAAATTTCGGTAGATTCGGTAGCACATGTATTATCGGGATTGTATAATCATGGTAAAGCTACTACCATCAGTCATTTACATAAAGCAATCAAACCATTAAATCAGTTACGAATGATGGAAGATGCGGTGGTTATTTATAGAATTAGTCGTGCACCAGAACGTAGAATTTTTTATATTGATGTGGGTAATCTACCCAAAGCTAAAGCAGAACAGTATCTTAGAGATAACATGAATCGTTATCGAAATAAATTAATTTATGATGCAGATACTGGAGAAATTAAAGATGAAAGAAAACATATGGCCATGTTAGAAGATTTTTGGCTTCCACGTAGAGAAGGTGGTAGGGGAACAGAAATTTCTACACTTCCCGGCGGTCAAAATTTAGGTGAAATGGAAGATGTAACATTTTTCCAAACAAAATTATATCAAGCATTAAATGTTCCACCATCCAGACTACAATCTGATTCAGGGTTTTCTTTAGGTCGAGAAGCAGAAATTACCAGAGATGAATTAAAATTTTCTAAATTTATTCAAAGATTGAGAAATCAATTTACATCTTTTTTCGATCAAATTTTAAAGGCCCAATTAATTCTAAAGGGTATTCTCAAAGTAGAAGATTGGGATAAATTTAGACCAATGATTCAATATAAGTGGGCAGAAGATTCTTATTATAGAGAAACTAAAAATTCTGAAATTTTGTTAGGTAGGTTAGGTCTATTAAGAGAAGTTTCTGAATATGCTGGTCGTTATTTCTCTATGGACTATATTAGACGTGAAGTCCTACAAATGACTGATGAACAAGTTAGAGAAATGGACAAAACTATTAAAGCTGAAGTTAAGGGTGAAAAACTAAGCCCACAGACGACAATAGAATTTGGTGTTCATGGCCCTCAGATGGAAGAACCAGAACCACCACCAGAGGAACCAAAACCAGAACCAAAAAAGCCTAATGAAGAACAGTTAAATAGTGAATTTAATGATTATTTTTCAGATGAATTGGAGAAAGTATAATGGATATTAAAGATTTAGTTAATAGTATTTTAAATCAGGATGCAACTATAGCTAGTAATATACTCGATACAGAAATGAAAAAACGTATTTCAGTGCTAACTGATATTAAAAAGAAAGAAGTTGCAACAGATATTTTTGGAAAACAAGAAAAAGAGGTAAATCAAGATGGCACACGGCAGTAGTGTACGGATTATTTACGATCAATCCTTTACAGGTGGTCGAGTAATGGCATTGGTTACAAATATTGGTGCCACGGATTTAACGATGACAACTGGATTAATTGATGCATCTGAATTAGCTAATGCTGCAACAGATCCTAGATTATCCATTGAAAAAATTTCATGGAATACTAAAACTGCAGCTGGATATTTCAGTGTTGTCTTTGATGCCACTTCAGATGTTACTGCATTCAGTTTAAGTGGAAATGGTTCGTGGGGTAAATCTCATACAGCCGGATTAGATGCACCGATAACCAACAATGCTGGTAGTGGGGTTACTGGAGATATAGGAATCACTACTACAGGTTTTGAGGCAAATGAAACAGTTTCAATTATATTAATACTTAAAAAAGTTTCAGGATATGGCACTAGAACAGATTACAGTGGTTAAGGAGCACTAAAATGAAATTAATAACAGAAGTAGTTGAGGACATTGACTTCTTTGAATTAGAAGAATCAGAAGGTAAAAAATCCTTGTATTTAGAAGGTGTATTTTTACAATCTGAACTTAAAAATAGAAATGGTAGAGTTTATCCTCAAGAAATTTTAGAGAAAGAAGTTAATCGTTATCGAAAAAACTATATTAAAGAAAATCGTGCTTTTGGTGAATTAGGTCATCCAGAAGGCCCAGTAATTAATTTAGAACGTGTTTCTCACCTTATCACTGAATTAAAAAAGAGTGGTACAGATTGGGTTGGTAAGGCCAAAATTACTACACATACTCCTTATGGAAAAATTGTAGAAGGTCTTTTAAAAGATGGTTCTAAGTTAGGTGTATCCTCTAGGGGTATGGGTTCTTTAGAAGAACAAAAAGATGGAACTAAGTTAGTAAAAGACGATTTTTATCTTTCTACAGCAGCTGATATTGTTGCTGATCCTAGTGCACCCAATGCATTTGTTCAAGGTGTCATGGAAGGTAGAGAGTGGGTTTGGGATAATGGAATTTTGAAAGAATCAGAAGTAGATCAAATTAAGAAAGAATTAGATGTTCCTAAGCATATTCGTGAAGAAGTAATGTTGAAGGAATTTAAACAATTTTTATCAAAACTTTAATCCTTATAAATAGAATTAGACTAAAAAAATAGGAGAGTCAAACATGGAAGCTTTAGACCTAGATTTTGAAGATATGGTAGCTTCTGAAGATGAAGGCTCAGAAATAATCTCTGAAGAAGAAGTAGATTCTGATTTGTTAGAGGAAATTAGTGAAGTAATTGCTGAACATATTTCTACTCTAGCAGAAGATGCATCTGATGAGAATATTGACGAGTTGTTAGAATCTGATGAGTTATTAGAAAAAATAATGAAAGTATATTCTGCCAAAGCAAAGGGAATGTCTCCTTCAGACATTAAGAAAAAAGCTAAAGAATCGGCAAAATATTATAAGAAAAATAAAAACAAAATTAAGAAAAAAGCAGCCAAATATCGTAAGAAAGTGGCTAGTGGTGCAAAAAAAGTTGTCAAGAGAGTTTTAGTTAAGCATAATGATCCTTCAGATTCAAATGAAGTGGGTGATGAAAAAATAGAAGAATCACCATATGATGCAAAAGAAGATATAGAAGCCTTAGTTGGTGAAGATTCAGATCTATCAGAGGAATTTAAAACTAAAGCTACGACTATCTTTGAAGCTGCTGTTAATCGAGAAATCGAAAAACGTTCAAAACAACTAGAAGAATCTTTTGAAGATACTCTAACAGAGTGTACTGAAGAAGTAATTAGTGAAATTACCGATCAGGTAGATAGCTATCTAAATCATATTGCTGAAGAATGGTTATCATTAAATGAATTGGCCGTTACCAATGGTATCAAATCCGATTTATCTGAAAACCTACTTAAAGGCATGAAAGAATTATTCGACTTACATTACATTGAAGTTCCAGAACAGAAAGTTGATGTTGTCGAAGAATTTGCCGCTAAGATCGAAGATTTAGAACAACGTTTAAATAATCAACTAAACGAAAATATTTCTTTGAAAAGTCAACTAGACGATAAAACTAAATTGGAAGTTGTTAATGAAATGACTTTTGACTTGGTAGAAACCGAAGTTGAGAAATTAAAAGAATTGTCTGAAGCCGTTGATTTTACTGGCGATGTAGACGACTATAAAGAAAAAGTTTCTGTAATTAAGGAAAGCTATTTTGGTGGAAATCCAACGTCAACTCACGAAGATGTTGAAGATACTTCCGATACAGTCCAAGATTTGTCAGAATCAATGTCGATTTATACTAATGTGTTAAGTCGCTCAATGAAGTAAGTTAGAAATATAAATATAGGTATAAACTAAAAAGAGAGGAAAAGAATAATGGAATTTTCACAACAATTAATCGAAAAGTGGAAGCCTGTTCTTGACCATCCATCTTTACCAGAAATTAATGATAGTTATCGTAAAAAGGTAACTGCTATTCTTTTGGAAAACCAAGAGCAAGCAATTGCTGAACAACGGATGGTAGAACAGAGTGGTTCGGGTCTTTTAACTGAAGCTTCCCCAACAACAAATACGGGTAGTGCAGCTGGTGGAGCTGCTGGTTTTAGTAGTGCTGATACTACTAATCGTCAAGGATATGACCCAATTCTAATCTCAATGATTAGACGTAGTGCTCCTGCAATGATCGCTTATGATCTAGTAGGTGTCCAACCAATGTCGGGCCCGACAGGTTTGATTTTCTATATGAAATCTAACTATGTCAATCATAGTCTTAACCCAACTGCATTGGGTGATGAAGCATTGTTTAATGAACCACAAACTTCTGGTTCAGCTAGTGTAGCAGCTGCTACGACAGGAACAACCGATAATGCAGCTGGTATTGACGATACCAACACAATGGAAACCGATCCATTTGCTACTGACTATTATGGAAATTCCGCTACTAGTAGTGGTGAGATGGCTGGTTCTGATACTGTTCAAGGTATGACTACCAGTAGAGCAGAAGCTTTAGGTGATGCTGCTGGTAATGATTTCCGTGAAATGTCATTCAGTATTGAAAAGACTTCTGTTACTGCAGTAAGTCGTGCACTCAAAGCTGAATACACCACAGAATTAGCTCAAGACTTAAAAGCTATTCATGGTTTGGATGCTGAAGCCGAATTGGCTAACATTCTCTCAACAGAGATTTTAGCTGAACTAAATCGTGCTATCATTCGTACCGTAAATGGTGTTGCTAAGGCTGGAGCTCAAGTTGGAACTACAACTGGTGGTGTTTTTGACTTAGATACAGATTCCAATGGTCGTTGGTCAGTTGAAAAGTTCAAAGGACTAATGTTCCAGATCGAAAGAGATGCTAATGCTATAGCTGTTGAAACTCGTCGCGGACGTGGAAATGTTATTCTATGTTCAGCTGATGTAGCTGCAGCTCTATCAATGGCCGGAAGTTTAGACACTGGTGGAAGTCTTGGTGGTGGTCAATTATCTGCTGACGGTATTACAGGTAATACCTTTGTAGGTACTTTGAATGGTAAGTATCAAGTACACGTTGATCCATATTTCTCAGCAGCTGCTAATGCTAGAGAGTATTTGACTGTTGGATATAAAGGAACTTCCCCGTTTGATGCTGGTGTGTTCTATTGTCCATATGTACCTCTATCAATGGTTAAGGCCACTGGTGAGCAAACTTTCCAACCAAAAATCGGATTTAAAACCCGTTATGGTCTAGTTGGAAACCCATTTGGTGCTGGTACAACTAACAATGGTTTGTCAGAAGGAACCAACACCTACTATCGTAAGATTGACATTCGTAACTTAGCTTAAATATTTGTTCTACCTTAGGGCAAAGCTCAGGGGGTAATTCCTCTGAGTAAAAAAGGGGTTATCATCAGACCTACTTTGACCCCTACGATTTAAAAAAGGGCCTTTTCGCTAGGGCCCTTTTTTGTTGTCTAAATATAATTATTCGGAGATTTAATAATGACTTTCAGAAATGATTTTTTATGGGGTGAATTTGAATCCACTAAAGAACTATATATTACTGAAATATTTGATAAAAAACTACATACTTATAACCAAACTGTTAGAGAAGGTGATGTTGTTGTTGATATTGGTGCTTCAGTTGGTATATTTACGGAATCAATTATTGATAAAAATCCCAAACATGTATATTGTGTTGAACCATACCCACCACATTATAAGAATTTAAAATATAATATGAGAAATTACTCCAATGTAACATGTATACCTATAGGAATTTCATCTTCTGGTGGAGAACAAATATTCGAGACAGCTGTTCATGGAAATGAAGCTTCAATGGAATGTATTACTTTCAAGCAATTTATACAAATATTTGAGATAAACCATATTGATTTTTTAAAACTTGATTGTGAGGGAGGAGAATATTCAATTCTATCTGAAGAATTTATAAATAAAATGGCAAAATATATTTCTGCAGAAATACATTTAAGGACTCCTTTATATAAGTCTAAGTTTGCACATTTTAGAGAATCAGTTCTTAAACATACTAATAATTTTGATATTAGAGCTCATTGTGGTACTCCTATAAAATGGGATCTATACAATCAACATTTTATAGATTATTACGAAGAAGTTCAGCTTTATATAGACAACACCTAAATAAAAACAGGGGATCTTTACATATTATGTCAATTATAAAAAATTTACCTGATAATTTTAATATTTTATCACCTGTTGCATTTCGGTTTGAAACTAGAAAAATACCTAACGTAACGTATTTTGTTCAAACTGCAAATATCCCAGGCATGTCTACCTCTGAATTTTTACGAGAAACTCCATTTAAAGCAATCCCAACAGTCGGGGATACTTTAGAAGTTGAGACTTTAGATATTACTTTTGTGGTCGATGAAGATTTGGCTAACTACCAAGAAATTATCAACTGGTTGAAAGGAATGACAAGTCCAGAAAATTTTGATAATGTAATGCCTGATATGTACTCTGATGCAACCTTAACAATTTTAACAAATAACATGAATGCAAATAAACTTATCACATTTTATGAAATATTTCCAACATCACTTTCAGCAATATCTTTAGAGAGTAATGTTGATGATATTTCCCCAATAACCGCAGATGTATCATTTCAAGTGAGGGATTATACTATAAGTAATTTATAATATGGATAAAATATACAATGACGCAGAAGTTGATTCTAAAATAGATTATAGTCAACTAGAAATTGAAGCTACAAAAACTCCCACCTTAATTCAAAAATGGAATAGACTTCTCACTGAAGCTAAATTCAAAGAGAAATTATTGAAACTTGATCTCAAGACATTAAAAGCAAAGAAATGGGAATATTATGCAGGAAAATCTTCACCCGAAGAATATATGGAAAATCCACCATCAGGAACTAAAATTTTAAAAGGTGATATTGAAAAATATATTGAGATGGATGAAGATATTAAAGATATATCCACAAAACTTGCTGCACAAGAAGTTACAGTGGAATATTTACAAAATACTTTAAATACTATGAGAGATCGTAGCTATTCTGTACAAGCTGCAATTAAGATGAGGATTTTCTTAAGTGGTGGATAGTACTTTATATATCTCTAAATTAAACGAAGTTTACCTAAAAGTTGAATGTGAACCCAGTGAAGCAAGGACTTTATCTGATTATTTTACCTTTGAGGTGCCTGGTGCTAAATTTATGCCGGCATATCGGTCAAGGGTTTGGGATGGTAAAATTCGTTTATATTCTATGATGAAAAAAGAGATATATATTGGGTTGTTAGATTATGTTTTACATTTTGCAAAAGAACAAAACTATCATGTGATTTTCTTAAATCAAGTAAATGATTCGGAAAAATATTCAGATGAAGATATTAAAGAAATTTCAAGTAATTTGAGTATTCATAAAATAATTCCTAGAGATTATCAATTAGATGCTGTTAAACAAGCACTATCAAAGAAAAAATGTATATTAGTTTCACCGACAGCTTCAGGTAAGTCGTTAATAATATATATAATCATCAGGGAATTGTTAAATCAGGGATTGTCTAAAATATTATTAGTTGTTCCCACAACTTCTTTGGTTGAACAGATGTATTCTGATTTTAGGGATTATTCAACTAATACAAAGTGGAAAGTTGGTTATTATTGCCATCGTATATATTCTGGTCATGAAAAATATTCAGAAAATCCTGTTATAATATCTACGTGGCAATCAATACACAAACAAGGATATGATTTTTTTGAACCATTTGATGTAGTTATAGGTGATGAAGCACATGGGTTTAAGGCTAAAGCACTTACCTCTATTATGACAAAATTGATTAATACTCCATACAGGATTGGAACTACTGGTACTTTAGATGGAACTAAAACACATAAATTAGTATTAGAGGGTTTGTTTGGCCCAGTATATAATGTAACAACAACTAAAGAATTAATGGATTCTCAACATTTGGCTAACTTACAAATACATTGTATAGTATTGGAGTATCCAGAAATATTAAGAAAAAATTCTAAAAAATTAACCTATCAACAAGAAATTAGTTTTTTAATTGATAACGAATATAGAAATAAGTTTATAATAGATATGGTGTCTGTGTTAAATGGTAATACTCTAGTATTATATCAGATGGTAGAAAAACATGGAAAGTTGTTATATGATGGTCTAATCGAGAAAGAAATAGAAACTTATTTTATTCATGGTGGGATAAAAACGTCTGAAAGAGAAGAAATTAGAAATTTAGCAGAAACCAAAACTGGAATTGTTATTGTAGCTAGCTATGGTACTTATTCCACTGGAGTTAATATCAAAAATTTACACAATGTTGTCTTTGCATCACCCAGTAAAAGTAGAATAAGAAATTTACAAAGTATTGGTCGTGGTTTAAGGAAAAGTGGAAATAAAGACAGTGTTAAATTATTTGACATATCTGATGACATGTCATCAAAATCTTATAAGAATTATACTTTTAGACATTTACTTAGTCGAATTGAAATCTATAATAGTGAGAAATTCGACTATGAAATTAAGAAAATCCCTATATATCCTACCCCTACCCAGAAGTTACTATAGTATACCATATTTAGCGGCCGTTTGTCAAGAAAAAAATAACCTTGACAAGCTGGGTTGTAATATGGTATAATAGGAGTCATATGGAACATTATATTAACAATAAAATATTTTTAGAACAACTTAATGATTACAAAGAAAAAATTAAGTCAGCGGAGGATGATGGGAGAGAAATTCCACCGATACCTGATGACATTGCAATTTCTTTTATGAAGATTGCGAATGGATTGGGAAATAAGCCTAATTTTTCAAACTATACCTATAAGGATGAGATGATTTCGGATGGTATAGAAAATTGTATTCAGTATTGTCGAAATTTTGATTCAAATAAATCAAAAAATCCATTTTCTTATTTTACACAAATTATATACTATGCATTTCTACGTAGAATTGAAAAGGAGAAAAAACAAGCATATGTTAAGTATAAATTAACAGAAGCTACTGTAACTTCAGATACATATCTTTTAAATGAGGAGGCAGATACAGATGGAGCTCGAATTTATGATAATCCAGCAATGGATGATTTTGAAGAATTTTTAAATAAAAAGAGGGAAAGTAGGAGAAAAAAAGTAAATTCGTTGGAGGAGTTTATGGAATGAAAAAGGAACATAGACGCCATATATACATACCAAGAGATGATATTCCAGATGAGCTGGTGGAAATGACCAGAAAGGCTAGAGATACTAGTATTGATATGGCAGAGAGAATTGAGGTTGCAATGAAATTATTAACTTGTGCGATGTTAATTGACAACGCAATATGGGAATTTGAAGATACTTACTTACCTTTTGTTGAAGAAAATGAGGAATTGGTTAAAGTTTTGAGGAGTCTTGTTTATCAATGAAATATGCTCTAATTACTGATACTCACTTTGGTGTTCGGAATGATAGTCAAATTTTATTGGAATACCAAAAGAAATTTTACAATGAAGTATTTTTTCCATATTTGGATAAAAATGATATAACACATATAGTACATTTGGGTGATTTGGTAGATCGTAGAAAATCAATTAATTTTTATACCTTGAATAATTTAAAGGAATGTTTTCTTTCCCCTGCACTAGATCGAGATATTAGTATTGACTTGATAGTTGGAAATCATGATATGTATTATAAAAATACTAATCAAATTAATGCTCTTAGTGAATTATGTGGGGATTTGGATGGTGTAGAGGTATATAACAACCCCAAAACTACCTTACTAGGAAATTCGGGTATTGAGGTTTGTTATGTGCCGTGGGTTTGTACTGAGAATGAAAAGGAGACGTTTGATGAATTAGAAAATACATCTGCCCAATTGGTTTTTGGTCATCTTGAGATTGGTGGATTTACGATGCAAAAGGGTTACGTGGCACCTACTGGAAAGGGTTTGAGTAAATCTACTTTTGATAAATTTGATATGGTATTTTCTGGACATTTTCATTATAAGAGTGATGATGGCCATATTTATTATTTGGGAAATCCCTATGAAACAATGTGGTCAGATTACAATGTACCGAAGGGTTTTCATACATTTGATCCTGATTCCAGAGAATTAGAGTTTATTCAAAACCCATATAAGTTATTTCATAGTATAATATATGATGATTATAAGCCAGTGATAGATTATCAAAAATCTGATTTGGAATATATAAAAAATTGTTATGTTAAAGTTGTTGTTTCCAATAAGACTAAACAGTCAGAGTTTGATCTTTTTATTGACCGAATTTATGCACAATCCCCCGCAGACGTAACAATAATTGAAGATTTATCAGAATTTAATATTGATGAGGAAATTGATGAAGCAGAAGATACTATGACCATTTTAGGTAAATATGTGGATGGTTTGAATTTAGATGTAGATAAAGAGATTTTAAATTCAAAAATCAACAGTTTATATGTGGAGGCTTTGAATTTGAATGATAATTTTTCATAAGGTTAGGTGGAAAAATTTTCTGTCAACGGGTGATGTATTCACAGAAATAGAACTGGATAGAAATGATGCTACCCTAATTGTAGGTCATAATGGTTCTGGTAAATCTACTTTACTTGATGCATTAACCTTTGGTTTGTTTGGTAGACCATTTCGTAAGATTAATAAACCACAGTTGGTTAATAGTGTTAATGGGTCTGGATTAGTGGTTGAGGTTGATTTTACAATTGGTAAGAAGATGTATATGGTTCGTAGGGGGATAAAACCAAACTTCTTTGAGATTTTAGTTGATGGTGTTTTGTTGAACCAAGACGCTAAAATGAAGGATTATCAAGAAAAACTTGAGTCTATCCTTAAACTTAATTACAAATCTTTCACTCAGATAATTGTATTAGGTTCTAGTTCTTTTCAACCATTTATGCAATTGCCACTATCCCATAGGAGAGAAATTATTGAGGATTTGTTAGGAATTCAAATATTTTCTGCTATGAATGTTTTATTAAAAGAAAAGGTCGCAGAAAATAAATCTATGTTGGCTCAAAATAAGACCAAAATAGATTTAAACCGCGAAAAGAAGTCTATGTTAGATCAGTATATTAAGGATACTGAAGAAATTAATAATAATAAAATTGGTGAAATTGAGAAGTCTATTAAGGAGACTAATTCAAGTATACTTTCTAGTAGAAAAAAGATTGATAGCTATCAGATACAAAAAGAGGGGTTTGTTGAAAAAACTGTAGGGTATGATACTATTCAAAAAGAATTTACCGAGTTGACTAATTATGGCAATGATATAAAATCTAAAATCTCAAACAACCAACGTATGCTTAACTTGGTTACTAATCATTCTCAATGCCCAGTTTGTGAACAGGGTATTCCAGATGAATATAAGTCTAGGATTGGAGAGGAAAAAGAAGAAATTATTTCTGGTTTAGAGTCGGGTCTACAACAATTGAGTGTGGAGTTAGATACAAGAAAATCCAAACTCAGTGAAATTGATAGTGTAAACTCTCAGATAACAGAAATAAATTCTACAGTGTTAAAAGAAGAGCATACTATTCATGGTATGGAAACCTATCTTAATAAATTATCCAATGATATACAATACTTAATTAAAGTTAGGGAAAAATCTCAGGGAGATAGTGATAGATTAAGAGAAATTTCAGGCGAATATGAAGAATTATTTACTGTGAAGGATGAACTTTTAGAAGAACGTAATTATTTCTCGGTAATATCTGATTTACTTAGAGATGATGGTATTAAGACTGTTATTATTAGGCAGTATTTACCTATCATGAATAAATTAATCAATAAGTACTTAACTTCAATGGATTCTTATTTCAATTTTACATTGGATGAGAATTTCGCTGAAAGTATTAAAAGTAGAAAACGAGACACATTCTCATATGACTCATTCAGTGAAGGTGAGAAAATGAGGATTGATTTGGCACTATTATTTACTTGGAGAGATGTTGCAAAATTGAAAAATAGTGCAAATACCAATTTATTGGTACTTGATGAAGTTTTTGATAGTTCTTTGGATTCTTCTGGCACTGAGGAATTTATGAAATTATTGAATACTATGTTAGGTGATGCTAATATATTTGTTATATCTCATAAAGGTGATGCACTACAAGAAAGATTTGAGAATATTTTAGGGTTTGAAAAAATAGGTAATTTTAGTAGGGTGGTTTAATGAATATATTAATGGTTATTTTGAATGAGTTGTTCACAGTTGGTATTGTAATATTTGCATGTTTTATTTTGATGGTAGGGAAAAATGGATAATTCTGTAGTAAAAATTAGTGAATTAGTTAAGTCTACTAATCGCCCTGAAGTTTTAGGTGATATAGGATCTTTTGGTGGTTTGTTTGAATTGGGTAAGTATGAAAATCCTGTTTTGGTTTCTAGCACAGATGGGGTTGGTACTAAATTAAAAGTGGCCACTATGGTGGGTAAACATGATACAGTTGGGTATGATCTTGTTTCCCATTGTGGAAATGATATTGCAGTTCATGGTGCAGAACCATTATTCTTTTTGGATTATTTTGGTACAGGTAAATTAGACCAAGATGTTCTTTTAGAAGTTATCTCTGGTATGGTTGATGGTTGTCGTGAAATTGGTGCAACTTTGATTGGTGGTGAAACTGCAGAAATGTCTGGTTTTTACAATGATGGTGAGTATGATTTAGTTGGTACTATCGTTGGTGTTGTTGAAAAGGATCAGCTAATAACTGGTGAGGATATTAAACAGGGAGATATAATACTTGGTGTTCCATCTTTAGGTTTACATACGAATGGGTATACTCTTGCAAGAGAAATTTTGTTTGATAAGTGTAGATACTCACCTGATGATTATATTGATGAATTGGGCTGTACAGTAGGTGAAGAATTACTTAAACTTCATCTTAATTATTCAGATATTATTTATTATATTAAAACCTATCGTCCTATTCATGGGTTGGCACATATAACAGGTGGTGGTATTGCCGGAAATCTTTCAAGGATATTACCAGAAAATTGTAGTGCGGTGATAGATAAAAAATCATTACCTACCCTACCAGTATTTCCATTTTTAAAAACCAGAGGTGAGTTGAGTGAATCTGAAATGTTTGATACGTTTAACATGGGGGTTGGGTTAGTAATTGTTGTAAATCCAGACAGTTCTAAGTTCATACTAAATAGATTCAAGCAGGTGAAAAAAATCGGAGAAATAAAGGAGAACCGAGTTGGGGTTGTAATAAAATGAGCAACATGAAAAAATGGACAATGGTTGTAAATGAATTTGTTCAGATATGTCAAAGGTATAAAATTCCTGCACCAAAATTTGAATATTCTAGTGATGAAGAATATACAACTTCGGAGTTAGTCAGATTAACACCTGATGCTGAACCAAGACATGTATTTGGCCATTATCTTATAGACTTGCACGAAAAAGAACCAGACGTTGTTGCTGATTGTATTAAGGATATGATTATCAATAATGAAAGGTTTATGTCTGTCAGGGGGTTGGATTATTTTGATAGGGGTGATTTCAAATGGTGGACGAAATGGTTAGACCCAATTAAAGAAGAAAAGGATAGGATTAGTGAATGATGGCGAGAGTGGGTTTTGGAAAGATTATACAACGGTGATTGCTTGAAAATTATGTCGGAATGTATAGAGAATTATTCGGTTGATATGGTATTTTGTGATCTTCCATATGGTACTACTAGAAATAAATGGGATAGTATAATTCCTTTGGATTTATTGTGGAGTGAATATTTTCGTATAGTTAAACCTAATGGTGCGATTGTATTAACCGCAGCGAATCCATTTGATAAATATCTTGCGATGTCTAATATAGATAATTTCAGATATGATTGGATTTGGCATAAGAATAAGGCATCAGGACATCTTAATGCTAGTAAAATTCCATTGAAGGCCCATGAGTATGTTTTAGTTTTTTATAGAAAATTTCCTACTTATAATCCTCAGTTTACATCTGGTCATAAACCAATGAATGCAGTAAGGCCTAAAAAGGACATACCAGAACCAGATAAACTGAGAAATTATGGTCATGTAGGTTCTACTAAGAACTATCCCGGCGGTGAAACAGTACGGTATCCAAGAACAGTATTAGATATACCCGTTATTAATAACGATGATCCTAAAAAAATTCATCCTACACAAAAACCCGTTGAATTGTCTGAATATTTCATTAAGACATATACAAATGAGGGTGATGTAGTTTTGGATAATTGTATGGGTTCTGGTTCTACGGGAATTGCATGTATTAATCTAAATCGTGATTTTATTGGGATAGAATTAGAAAAGGAATATTTTGATATGGCATCTAAATGGATTAGTGAAATTTATCCATTAGAGTCTTTTATGATATGATAGGGGTATTAAATGAGAGTCGTATTGTATATCGGAGAGGGTAGTGCTGAGTACTATGTACCAGAGGAAATGTATGCTAGATTTCAGAAGGAGCTAATGGAGTATCACGAACAGAAAAAGAATGAGGAAGGATGGATATGTGTTGAATGCGGAGAATCTACTTATGGTGTGGATTTTGACTATTTAGTCTCAGCTGACTTGCATATGCACTGTTTTTTAGAAAAAAATTCGGACGGCTAAAAAAGCCTTGACAAATGACGAAAAATATGGTATAATATGAACATGAGTAAAAAAGAAGATCAGAGATTAAAGTTAGAAAATATGTCTGAGTATATTCAACTTCTTCTTAGTGGATATGTAGAAAACGACCAATGTTATAAACAATTTTGGTCTAGGAGTATATATCAATCTATTTTTGATTTGACGGGGCCTGAAGCGTATTGTACAGGAGAGTCAACAGTTGAAGCTCTTAAAAAGCCTAAGGGTAATAGATCTAAAGAACATTGGTATGGGGGTGATAAGTTTGCTATAGAATTAATGGAGTTAGCCATTACAGATGGTATTCCATCTGTTGAGTATATCCAAAAGTTTATACAAACAAAGGGTACTTGGCGATACACTACCAAGACTGAGAATCGTATATTGCGTGAGAACAAACAGGATTATAGTAGTGTTAGTCTACTTGTGGATGATCCAAAAACCAAAACGGGTTTTTT
>CETH01443740.1_pt1 | contig 15346 bp, 12 predicted proteins | sample 361461 | NCBI WGS metagenome assembly CETH01 (sample SAMEA2622695, study PRJEB7988) | marine metagenome | isolation source: saline water (ENVO:00002010), including
GTTGAGCTGATGTCTTGGGTTGACGATGTACGCGACTTACGCGTCCGAACTAATGCGGAGACACCGCTTGATGCGCAGACGGCTGTAAATTTCGGTGCTGAAGGCATCGGCCTCTGCCGTACCGAGCATATGTTTTTCGATACGGAACGTATTGTCGCAGTTCGGGAGATGATCCTTGCCAAAGACGAAGAGGGCCGCCGCTTAGCGCTTGATAAGATTTTGCCAATGCAGCGTCAGGATTTTGTCGAGCTGTTCCGGATTATGGCGGGTAAGCCAGTTACGATCCGCCTACTTGACCCACCGCTACATGAATTTCTGCCCCATACCGCCGAGGAAATACAGAAAGTTGCAGAGGCTTCCGGGGTATCAGCTGAGGATCTAAGGGTTCGAGCCAGAGAGTTGGCCGAGGTCAACCCTATGCTAGGTCATCGTGGCTGCAGACTTGGCGTGACATATCCTGAAATCTCAGAAATGCAGGCTCGGGCGATTTTCGAAGCGGCCGTAGAGGCATCGGGGGATGTCGATTCGCCAGTTGAACCAGAGGTAATGATCCCCCTCGTAGCCGACAAAATGGAATTCGAGTTTGTTCGGGAACGGATCGACGCCATTGCTACCCAGGTGTTTAAGGAAACCGGGGTCACGGTACCATATCTCGTCGGAACTATGATTGAGTTACCGAGAGCTGCATTGCGAGCAGGGGACATAGCGGAGGGTGCTGAGTTTTTTTCCTTTGGGACTAACGACTTAACGCAAACTACGTTTGGATTATCCCGAGACGATACAGCGGGGTTACTGAAGGCATACGAGCGACTTGGCATATTTGATATCGATCCGTTCGTTTCCATAGACGTGGATGGCGTCGGCGAGCTGATAAAGCTAAGTGTCGATCGGGGGCGTGAAACACGTCCGGGGATCAAGCTTGGCATTTGTGGTGAACACGGTGGTGAACCCGCGTCTGTCCATTTCTGTTCTGAAATTGGATTGGATTACGTTTCCTGTTCTCCTTACCGAGTGCCGATAGCCCGTCTTTCTGCAGCCCAAGCCACGTTGCGTACCCGGGGTGATTGAGGTTTAAAATCTCATCCAATTAGGCTTTTGGGCGTTAATACTAACGCCGTTAGAAGTTAGGCCGCCTTTTCCAACCAAATCCAGTCGGAGCAGGGCTAAGCCGTGGCCCCTTTGTGTAGAATGAATTTGACCGGCGGCTATATCGCCCGATTTAACTATAGCTCCCTGAGCGAGATCGCCATCAAATTCGACGGGGAACAATCTCTTCTTTACAAGATTGCGGTGCTTCATACGTATAGTAACTTCCTGGCCAACGTAACACCCTTTTTGAAAGTCGACACCGTTCAGTTCGTCGAATCCAGTTTCGAGCGGAAAAGATTTTTCTGGAATCAAATCGTTTATGCTGTCGGGGATGCCCAGCATAATCCTCCGAGAATCGTATTCAGCGCGGCAATTTGACACCAGAAATTTATCAGCCGGAAAAGAAGCATCTTCGTTGATTAGATGTATCGTCCTTTCTCCCAATCCCGCGTGTCGAGGATCAGTATAACACACACCGTCAAAATCGAGCGGCCCACCCACTTCCCCCGCGAAGATATCTGAGCCATTTGTATCAAGCAGAATGCCAACTGAAAATCTCTCAGACATGTCTAATATCTCGACCTTAGCCCGCAGCCGGTACATGGTTAATTTTTTAATTAATTCTGGTATCCTAGCTATTTCGCAATCCAAGAGAAAACACTCTTGGTGCTCCACAATAAAGAAGTCGAATAGGAACCTCCCCTGAGGGGTTAACAACGCGGCGTATATTGCGGAGTCCTCAGTCACCTTCTGGATATCATTGGTGATAAGACCCTGTAGAAATTCTCGCGCGTCGTCACCGGCAACTGATACGACGCCACGATCATAAAGCGGACAGTGAATTCTTTGGCCCATCTGCATTACACCTTTTTATGCTAATTATAGCTTTCGCGTGGAATTATCCAGTCTTACCGCTATAACTCGCCACATGAACCAAGAAGAATTTGTACTTTCTGTCGTTATCTCCATACGCAATGAGGAGGCGCAACTCGCCGACTGCCTCGAGACACTCTCTTTCGCAGACGAAATCGTGGTATTACTGGATGATTGTACTGATAGTTCGCGCCAAATCGCTGCGCGATATACTGACCGATTGTTCGACGGCAATTGGCTCACTGAGGGAGAGCGACGTAATGCGGGTATTGACGCCGCTAGGGGCATTTGGGTCTTCGAAATAGATGCAGATGAGCGCGTTCCTGCGGCTCTTGGCTTGGAAATTCGCCGAATTGCGGAAATAAGTGAGCATGATTGGCATGGAATTCCGGTCGACAACTACGTAGGTGACCGTCTTATCCGCCATGGTTGGGGAGGTTCATGGGGAAAGGGACAATATCCTGGACTTTTTCGCCGGGGCAGCAAGCGTTGGGGGCTACAGCGGCTACATCCCACTCTCGAACTCACCAGTAAGGAGGGACCGACGCTGGAAAACCGATTGGACCATTACGTCGATCGTAATATTTCCGATATGATACGCCGGCTAGACTCTTATACATCGGCCCGTGCTCACGATATCCGCGAACATAATGACGGCGGGTCCCTTGGAAGGAATATACGTCGATTTTTCACACGGTTTTGGAAATGTTTTGTGTCGCGTAGGGGTTATAGAGAGGGTAAGTATGGATTTTTAATCGCGCTGTGTGCCGCTTTATATCCTCTTCTCTCTTATCTGAAAGCTACGCTGGAGGAGAAGTAGTGGCAGTCGTCCGAATGGCTGATGATGGCATCAAGTTTGATGGCTACACCTTGTCTCGCGGGCCGCTCGGTGGTGCAGAGACAGCGTTTATTTCGCTTGCGGAAGCGCTCGCGAAACGGGGGCATGATGTAACCGTTCACAATAGATGTGAAGCTTCAATGAAATGTAACGGTGTTTCGTGGGAGCCTCTGGATAATATTCTACCTGATTCTGCCGATCTTTACATCGCTAATCGTGGCGATAGGCTTATTCCGCTTGTACCGAATGCTCGGTCTCGAGCTTTCTGGATCCACAATCCCGCCCAGTATCTGAACAAGTGGCGCTATTGGCGAAAACTTGCCCGTTGGAAGCCAACGGTGGTGTTTTCCTCCCATTTTCATGCGACAACGATGGCTACGTGGATGCCTGTCGGCGGCCGGCTGACAATCCCTTACGGAATATCGGATGCTTTTATGAAGGTAGTACCGCAGTCCGATCCGCCGCCTCCAAATGTGGCTTTCACATCCAGCCCTCTAAGGTCGCTCGATTGGCTGCTAGATTTGTGGGGTGCGCATATTCGTCCGAAAGTGCCGGGCGCAGAGCTCCATGTATTTTCTAGCCCAAAGACCTACGGCGCTCATGGTGATGCGCGCGCAGGAGAGATGAATGCAGTGATCGACCGCGCAGCCAGGATGGTGGATCAAGGTGTCTTCGTCCGCCATCCTCTGACCAAGGCGGATCTTGCTGATACGCTTTCCGGATTCCGAGCGATGTTCTACCGGGGAGATCCGGGTGAGACCTATTGCCTAGCCGTAGGAGAAGCACAGGCGGTTGGCATTCCGGCTGTTGTTCAGGATATAGGCTGTGTTGCTGAGCGGGTGATTAATGGAGAAACGGGTTTCGTGGCTGTCGATGATTTTGATTTTGTGAGACGGGGTTGTGATATACTGACCGATGACAACCTCTGGAGTAATCTTCAGAAAAGGACGCTCGACCTACAGCGCCGATGGACTTGGGACGATGCCGCCGCCGGCTTTGAAAAGCTAATACCTCGATGAAGATTATGCAGACTATGGCTGGAGGGCCCATCGGAGGCGCGGAAGAATTTTTTGTCCGTTTAGCTTCTGCATTTCAAGCGCGCGGTGTTGAGCAAACCGTAGTAATTCGACCGAATCATACAAGAGATGCCCAGCTACGAGGCTCCGGAGTTAATCCGATAGAACTACCCTTCGGCAGAATACTTGATTTCCGGACTGTGTCGTCACTCGCTGAAGAACTAGATAGAGTAAAGCCAGATGTTGTCTTATCTTGGATGAACCGCGCATCAGAGATGACGGGAAGGGCCCGTCTGCGGGCCCGTTCAAAATCGATACAGATCGGTCGTCAGGGCGGTTACTACGATCTAAAATACTATAGAAATTGCGATCACCTGATCGGCAATACCCCGGATATTGTCCAATATATCACAGATAATGGCTGGCCGTCACACCGTGCGCACTATGTTCCTAACTTTGTCCATGCTGATCCGGGTTTCATGCTTCCGCGGAGTCAGTTTAATATTCCGATAGATACACCCCTGATGCTTGCTGCGGGTAGACTTCACCAAAATAAGGCGTTTGATATTCTTCTGCAGGCGATGACATATGCAGAGGGTGTCCACTTGCTAGTGGCAGGCGAAGGGCCGGACGAACATAAGCTGAAACGGCTAGTGCAAAAGCTTGACCTTACCCAGAGGGTACGTTTTCTTGGGTGGCGCTTAGACATCGCCGATCTGATAGCTACAGCAGATTTTCTGGTCTGCCCCTCTCGGAAAGAACCACTAGGCAATATCATAGTTGAAGCGTGGGCCGGGCATTTACCCGTAGTGGCTACTGCATCAGAAGGACCAGGCTGGTTGATAACAGATGGTGAAGACGGATTACTTGTGCCCATCGATGATGACTGCGCACTAGCCTCGGCGATATCCCGTATTGCGGATGATCGCGATCTTGCTACTCGTCTTGCCGCCGCAGGATATAAACGATTTGAGGAAGAATTCACCGAGGCATCGGTAGTCAAAAGGTTTCTGGAGCTCTTTGATAAGGTGTCCGACTGATGTGCGGCATTGCTGGGATAGTGACTGTCGATCGAACGACCCCAGATGCTAGCAAGCTGGACAGTATGCGGGCGGCCTTATCGCATCGTGGTCCGGACGGACATGCTGTCTGGGTATCAGGAGACACCGGTCTGGTTCACACACGGCTTGCCATTATTGATCTCGAAACCGGAGAGCAGCCACTGTTTATGCCTGACGGCACCGCGTTGGTCGCCAACGGCGAGATCTATAACTATATTGAGCTGAGGGGTGAGTTAATCGACGCTGATTTTTCGACACATTCCGACTGTGAACCGATCCTATATTATTACCGAAAATACGGTCTGGACTTCGCTAATTCCTTGCGAGGAATGTACGCGTTAGCGATATTCGATCCAAAGGAGCGTCGGCTCATTCTATCGCGAGATCCGTTTGGTATAAAGCCACTTTATTTTTCTCAGTCGGCAGGCGGATTTGCTTTCGCATCTGAACCGCAGGCATTGCTGCGCGCTGGATTTGGAGAGCGCAGATTAAGAGAGAGGTCTATCAGCGAATTACTGCAACTTCAGTTCACAACCGGTGCGGAGACACCCTATATGGGTATCCAACGCGTACTGCCAGGTGAGACTATTGCGGTTGCCAACGGTCGAATTGTTGAACGTCGTCGACGGGACGCATTACCCGATAAGGGGCCGGTCGATATTGAAGAACGTCCTGCTTTAAAACGGGTGGAGGATGCGCTGCTTAATAGCGTTGAAATGCACCAGAGGTCAGATGTGCCCTATGCGATGTTTTTATCCGGCGGAGTAGATTCTTCGGCGATTCTTGCTTTAATGGCGCGACTGAATGACCGTCCTGTTCATGCGTTTACCGCGGGGTTTACTGGTTCCGCCGCTACAGACGAACGCAATCATGCCCGCACGGTCGCAGGTTCACTAGGTGCGGATCATGAGGAGATAACCTTCGGTGCACACGATTTCTGGACGCTACTTCCAGCTATTGCCGCGGCAATGGACGAACCCGTAGCTGACTATGCCATACTGCCAACCTGGAAACTGGCACAAGAGGCATCAAAATCCTTCAAGGTTGTCCTATCTGGAGAGGGCGGTGACGAGATCTTTGGCGGTTACGGCCGTTATCGCAACGTGATGCGGCCGATCTGGTTTGGGGGGCGGGAGATGCGACGGCGAGGCGCCATGGACGGTTTGAATATTCTGAAAATACCGGCCTCAGGTTGGCGAGAGGGATTTGCGGATAGCGAAACGATTGCGGCAAGGGATGGGCGGTCGCGCTTACAGGTGGCACAGGCTACTGATTGCGCTGATTGGCTGAGTAACGATCTACTTGCCAAGCTAGATCGTTGTCTGATGGCGCACGGGGTGGAGGGACGGACACCATTCCTTGATCCAGCGGTCGCCAACGCTGCTTTTTGTCTGCCGGACAGGCTAAAAATCCGAAAAGGCCAAGGGAAATGGATCCTCCGGAAATGGCTCGATGGAGCAGCACCAGAAGCCGCCGCTTTTGCCTCCAAGAGAGGATTCACCGTTCCGGTTGGCGATTGGATCTCAACGCAGGGAGAGCGACTAGGTCCCCTTGTTGCATCCCAAGCAGGGGTTGCTGAGCGGTGTAGGCCGAGCGCGGTTGAGGCTGTATTCAGATCTACGAGAAAGCATGAGGCGTTTGCTGCGTGGACCCTACTATTCTTTGCTCTCTGGCATCAGTATCACATAGTTAATGGCGCCGCGGGTGGTGATGTTTTCGATTGTCTGTCTGAAGCATGAATCATTTTTGAAATGGCATAGTAGCATTATGCTTAAACTGTTAAGTTTTGTAAGAGCGCTACCTAGCACGAGAATACCACGAACTCGCACAAGAATAAGCCAGCCAATATGCGCCAGTATATTTGATCTTTAGTGCGATGACGATTCGATGACCTAGCGGTAGCCTTTCGTTAGGGATATTTTCTGGTGAACTAATGTATAGCTCGTTGCCTGTGGCACTAATAGGATCCCTGATTTTTTGCATATCCACGCCGATAGCTTCGGCGCAAGATTCTCCCTATGGCGACGCTATTTCCTGGTATGAACGAAGTGCTGTCGGGGGCTCAATGAAAGCACAGTATTTCCTTGGGTTGCTGTACGAAAAGGGCGCTACTCCTCGCGTCAGAAGTATTGAAAAATCTCTCTATTGGTTTTCCAAAGCTGCTGCTCAGGGGCATTCGCGGGCGCAATATAAGGTTGCAATGTCTTACCAGCTTGGCAGAGGTACCGGCTTTGATCTGAAAAAAGCCACTATGTGGTATCGTCGGGCGGCTGACCAAGGTTTGCCAGAAGCGCAACACAATCTTGCTTATATACTAGAAAACTCGAAAGATTCAGGTGGAACGCTACAAGAGGCAGCTAAATGGTATCGGGTAGCTGCGACTGGAGGTTTTGGTCCCTCTCAATTGGCCTTGGGATTTCTCTATATTCGCGGTGTAGGTGTGGCTAGAGACCTCTCGGAGGCTTGGGCGTGGTTGCGCGCAGCTGAGTCTCGACAAATAGGCCGAGCTGGTGAGGCGAGGGAAGCACTTGAAAATTATTTACCCCCAGCACAGTTGTTGCGGGCTCGGGTATTGGCTAAATCACGCATTGCCCGATGATTTGGCTGTCACGTGGCCCTGCTAGTATCTAGACAGAGCACTGAGGTTGCCGCATCATCTGCGGAGGAGAATGATATGGATACTATCGAAGGCAATATCAGTATTGTCGAACCTGATGAATTGGTTGCTCGAGCAATAGCGATAAAACCGTCCTTGCGAGCTCGTCAACGTGAGACAGAATGCAATCGACGTGTCTCCGATGAGACCGTTGCCGAGCTAAAAGCGGCGGGATTGTACAAAGTCATTCAGCCGGCTCGTTACGGCGGTTACGAACTGGATTTGTGGACCTTTGCAAGGTGCGCTTCCGAAATCGGTGCTGGTTGCGGCTCTACGGGATGGGTTTATGCGACCGCCGCCCAGCATCAATGGCAGATCGGGATGTTTGACGACCAGGCCCAAGCGGAGGTTTGGGCCGATACACCGGAAGCAATTTCAGCTTCTTCCTATTCACCGGGTGGAACCGCGGTTGAGGTTGATGGCGGATATCGTATATCTGGAAAATGGCTCTATTGCTCGGGTGTTCTGAATGCCGATTGGATGATCCTTGGCGCAAAAATTGCCAAGGATTTCGAATCCGAACCTTATACACAAGGATATATTCTTGTACCGAAGACGGAGTATCAGGTTGAGGATAACTGGGATGTCGTTGGCTTGATAGGTACTGGCAGTAGCGATGTTATAATCAATGACCTTTTCGTGCCATCACATCGCATGCTTACCTTAAATGAGGCGCTGTCTGGCAAGCCGCCGGGGGCGGCTGTGAATGGACACGAACTCTGGCGTATCCCATTTTTTGCAGCGATTTCCCTGTGTTTGTGTGCGCCTGCGATGGGGATGGCTCAGGGGGCACTTGAAACATACCGGGATGCGATCGGTGTACGGAAAACTCGTGGCGCAGCGTTAAGTCAACCTCAGAGCATGGCAGAATTTCCGACTATTCAAGTACGCGTAGCGGAGGCCTCGGCAGCAATTGATTCGGCTAAAATGTTAGTGAGGCGTGATTGTCAAGAAATCATGAAAACTATGGCTGAGGGGCGCGAATTAAGCCTAAACCAGAGAGCTAGAAATAAAGGCGACCTCAGCTTCGCGGTGAAAATGGCCCGCGGGGCCGTAGATCTGCTTTACGAGAGCGTCGGCGGTGCAGGTCTGTCGAATGATAGCAATACCCAACGCTACTGGCGCGACGTTAACAGTGCATCAAAGCACATCAGCATGAACTGGGATATGTGCTCGACTCTTTACGGACGTGTGCTCCTCGGACTTCCATCGGGAACTGCGCAGTTTTAACTTTTAAGGCGGTTTTTTTTGTAGTCGCCCACAACTTCGTTCAGAGCGTCACAGATCAGGCTATTTGCGGGCTGGTCACAAGAGGCAGGAGTCCGAGGGTATTATCTAAGGTAACTTTAAAGAAGTTTTAGAAGGTTTTAGTAATACATTATCAGATCGCGCGACCGATATAGTCGCCTTGCGAAGGCCCACTGATGGGAGCGAAGATTTGTCGACCAAAAACATTATAATTGTTGGCGGTGGTATAGGCGGGCTTACGCTAGCACTTCTCTTGCATCATCGTGGAATAAGGAGTTGTATCTTTGAGGCGGCACCTCAGTTTCGGCCGCTAGGTGTCGGAATTAATATGTTGCCGCACGCGATCCGCATTCTGGCTTCCCTCGGCTTGCAAGAGAAATTGAATTCATATGGTGTTGAGGCACGAGAATTTACATACTTCAACCGGCATGGCCAGCTGATATTCTCTGAACCCTGCGGACTACACGCTGGTTATGAATACCCGCACTTCTCTATCCATCGTGCGGATCTTCATCAAATTCTTCTCGACGCCGTTGCGAACCGCCTTGGTCAGAACGCTGTCAGGACCGGACACAAGTGCATTGGGGTAGAGCAGGATTCTGACGGGGTCAAAGTCCGGTTCGATACAGCTAACCCTGTTATTGGTGACATCGCTATCGCTTGCGACGGTTTCCATTCTGCCATTCGCGCACAGTTTTATTCGGAAGAGGGTCCACCGCAATTCGGTGGTATAAATATGTGGCGAGGAGTGACTCGTCGGCGGCCATTTCTAACTGGCGCCAGCGTAACGCGTGTCGGGACGGTCCAGTCCGGAAAAATGGTAATCTATCCGATAAAGCAGTTTGATGATGGTACACAGTTGATCAACTGGAATACTGAACAGGTGCGCGCCGACTATAAGCCGAATGACTGGGCGACTTCTGGGCGGATAGAAGACTTCATTGAGCCATTTAAAAACTGGTCCTTCCAGTGGCTAGACATTCCCCGGTTGATTGTAGACGCCGAGTTTATTCTCGAATATCCAATGGTCGACCGTGATCCAGTCGACCGCTGGGTATGGAATCGGGTGGCTCTGATGGGTGATGCTGCCCATCCCATGTATCCCCGCGGCGGTAATGGAGGCGCACAAGCGATCTTGGACGCAGAATGCCTCGCCGATCTATTGGCGGAGACGACAGATCTTCGGGTAGCGTTGACGGAATATCAAACTCAGCGCCTTATCAGTGTGAATGAGATTGTGCTAACAAATCGCAGCCAGCCTCCGGACTATATAATCGAGACCGTGGAAAAACTGACCGGCGGCGAACCCTTCGGCCGTATCGAGGATATTATCGATCCAGTCGAGCTTGCAGCAATATCGGATCGATATAAAGAGGTAGCAAAATACCCCTTACCGGAGTGTTAGCTTTCATTCCGCCATTTGGAGATATCAGGTTCACCTTTGAGAGAAACATCGAAGTAGGCGTAATTGATATGTATATATTCTCTCATCACTACATTTATCTGTTCAGGTTTACTGCTCAAAATAACATGACCGGCGAGGCGATCCGGGGCTGGGATCTATAAGGATCCCATGACGTAAAACCCGCCGTCTGACTGCCGCTGAACAACGACTACTTCCCCTGAGCGCGGAAATATCCCGGTCAAAGCGGTGATATTGACCTGGTGGGTCACCAAAACGAGTGGTCGACTGCCCCGGTAGGCATTTAGCCATAATTTAAATGTGTAAGTCTGGGACACTGCCTTATCTGGTGTCTCAAAAAACGAGTTGATTTCTTGGAGCGGTTCTACTTTACCAATCATCAGTAACTCCGCTGTTTCGCGACAACGGCACCATTCGCTTGTGAAAACCCTTGCTTGTCTGATTCCGTGGGCGCGAAACCTTTTCCCTATCCTCGCCGCCTGCTGCCGGCCTTTAAAAGAAAGGTTCCGCTGAGTACGACATTTTCCTAGAACAAAATTTTCTGGATCACCAATTCCGGGAGCAAGAGCATGGCGGATTAGAGCAAATGCGGTACCTGATTTGAGCGCTTTCCATAAGGGTACCGCTTGCTTCGGTTCGGCAGCTTTACTCTCATTATGCGCGAATGAAAACACGATGAGAATGAGGGTGTATGCAAGAAATGTCGAAAGGTGGTTTTGCATTATTATTTCCAATCTGTTCGTTACTTCAACGCCCCAATAATTCGGGTGGCGGCCAGCCCGAAATGGGTAAAAGAATAAGAGAAGGCGCGTCGCCCACCGTATGTCGGTAACCACAGTGAATTAATATTGATATATAGGAACCGGATTTATTGATTCCATTGGGAAAACCGTTGATGAGGAATTGTTAAAAGTATCCTGAGAGATTTGACCCAAAACAGGCTAGGCTGACGGCAGCAACCACTTATCGCCAAACGTGCTTTCCCGCGTAGACAGAGCGCCATCAACGAAACTACTGATTCAATTTTCGATTTGACCTACCGCTCGGTGTTTGGACGCCATTTTTTACCAACTAGACATACCACCTTCGCGATAGTTTTCTCTCGTCGCAGAAATTCCCCATATCGTGCAAAACCGCGCGGGTTCAAGGATGCTTTCGGTGGTTGACTATAAAAATTCTTAGTTGAACCGATTTCACTTTGCTTTATCGCAGCAAGTAAAGTTTTTGGTGAAGTGGAATATGAACGTCCTCGGCGAGGAGATCCGGCAACATGAACGCCAATGACTGCGCCGGCGGCATCTACCCAGGGCCCACCGCTAATTCCCGCAAGATCGGCACCGATATCTGGTATCCGGCGAACTTGGATCCAAGCGACCACCGGTTCGTCTTTTCGATAACGACCCCGCGTCAGCATCCGACCACGCCCAATAACCTTGCCATAGACAGCGCCCGGGGTACCCTGAGGGAAACCAAACGAATACCCATCTTGGCCAACCCTTAGTTGGGGCCGGATTACATTCATTCGGGGTGCACCTCCTTTTGTGCGCAGGATACTAATGTCAGCATCAGGGCGCTCCGTTACATTGTGGACGCGAACTAGTTGGCTGTTCGAATTCTGAAGCCCCAGCATATCGCAACCCGAGGTGACATGATGGGCAGTAATCCAGACACCTGAATCGTCTATAGAGAAAGCTGTACCGGTGGATGTGCTCTTTTTCTTTTCAATTTTGACAACTATACGTGGATCGAGGGGAGATTCATCTGGGAGTAGGTTTTCGGGTTTGAGACGTAATACTGAAATTGGTGTATTCTCGGAGGCGGGTCCAAACTGGCGTGGATCTGGACGGCGCGGAGATTCCCTCTCCAAGTTATCGGTATCTTTGATAGCTCCGCTGAGAATTGCCGTTACAATGAGGACACCAATCGCGATATAGTCTCGTAGCTTCATGGGTTGTTCCTGCTACGAGATCTAACGGATCCCAAAATACTTCGCACTATCTATCCGGCGATAGCCGCGGCGTTAATGAATGCAACCGAGAGCTTGATACCCACCACTAGTACTGCGGCTCCAACTTCTCCATTCTCGATGCGTCTAGGGAGGTCTCTCACAAGAAAGTCGCCTATCCTATAGGCCAGCAACTGAATCATCAGTGCTACAAAGCCCCAGATGACGATATCCCATACACTGACGCTGGTAGCCATACAGATCGCAAGCGGGATAGACATACCCGCTATTGCTCCCGATATCGATATTGCTGCCGCGATATTTCCACTGCGTACCAGCTGTAACTCGTGGTATGGGGTTACGTAGTGATAAATCACGATACCAACCACGAGCATTGCAATAGCTACGGAAAAATGCAGTAGCAAAACAGGAAAGCCAGCGAGCAAACTCTGAATAACGGGATCCATTAAAAATTCCGATTTTTTCTGAAGAGATTGTCAATATTATCTCTATCGGGTGAATTTCCCAACCAGTCTAATAAACGTAGTTGTGGTATTTGTGATGGCTTCACTAGCCAATACTCCGACGATATCGTTTCAAGATGAGTAGATTAGCGGAAGGGTAAAAGTAGGGTCTTCTGGATTAGATTAAACTGCGCCCGGTGGCACGAACTGTTCCCAGTATCCTGGTCGTTGTGGCAGGTCCGCGAACGGCCGTAATTGGTCTGCAGCTCGACCCGTTATATCCGCTGGAGCCTGACTGCGGTCAGATAGGTACTTTTCGACTGTCTCTATAGCCTCTGAAAGCACACCGAAGCCGTTGGTGAAGACAGCACTTGAAATTTCTACAGCGTGAGCACCCGCTAGCAGCATACGCAATACATCGTGACCGCTTCTTGCACCGTTCATTCCAACAAGCGGTACTTCAGCGCCTAACGTCTTACGCGTCTTTGCCAGCCAGTAGCATGTAATTGGTAGTGCCCACCCTCCTCCAGTGCCGAGGTTAGTCTCTAGAAGTGGAGCCTGGGTATCCAGTTCAGGTATCATCCCAAGGAACCGACCCATCAATACAACGGCGTCGGCACCACCTTCTCGCGCAGCTTGCGCGAGTGCGGCGACGTTTTCGCTCTGGCCAGTTATCTTGGCCCAAACCGGAATATCGACTGTATCGCATACGGCCTTCACGATTTCTGTGACTCGGGAAGTGACGCGTTCCGTTGTCACTACACCTGATGCTTCGTCACCATATGGCGTACCGATATTAAACTCTAGGATGCGTACACCGGCTGCTTCCATCCGTCTCGCCATAACTAAGGAAGCCTCAAGGTCGGCGAGGATGATACTCCCAATGACATACTGTCCCGAATTCGCGGCGTGGTCATCGAGGCGAGCTATAATATCGAGCCAAGAATCGAAATCCATCTTCTGCAGGCCGGATCGACAGGCCAGTGTAGCGTGATGTGGTGCCGAAAAATCCCAAGGAAGGCGATTCCACTGGCCGTCTAGTAGCGCGTAATCAGTCCGGTCGAGCTGATCCCTAGCAGCCATGGTTTCGTTTACCGATTTTGCGACCACTCCTCCGACCCCTGTTTTTAGCGCAAGCCGAAGTCCCGCCTCTGTCATCACATGCTCTCCTGATCCACAGATCACCGGATTTTTAAGCGGTGTTCGTCCAATGTAGCATTGGGCCGATTTCATTTTTGTAGCCTCATTGATTACGTCATTTCTCAAAATGATAAAAAAATAGTGCTAATGATAGTCAAAAAAACTCGGGGATAGCATCAAAGGATTTTCCGAACTGATCCACGATTAATTTCCCGTTAATGCAACCATCCTTATACTCGTCCGGGCTGATTGTTATCACTTGTTTTAAAAATGATATTTTTTCTTTGGATCGTATGTATTTTTAAATTTCATTAATTAGCCAAAATTGTCAAAGGAGAAATTAGTTACCTCTCAGTGCCCGGAATTCTCTCAATAGTGACATGTCGTTCAGGTTCTATTCAGATAGTCTTCTCACTGAAAAGCGATTAGAGCAGGTGGTGGGTTGCTAATCCTATAGGTGCGGGGGGTGGCTATTACTGAGAGCGGTAGATAAGTTCTCTCAATCGGAAAACCATTCACACCCGTGTTATCGTCCAGATAATAATATCACGGTAGCGAATGATGAATTATAAATTGCCTTTAATGACCTAAAGTTTTCCTAAGTAACAGATCCGAAGATCGAGGTAGCAGATATCGTCTGCTGATTAATCAGGCTGACACGGGCCCTAGTTCGTCTTCATATTAAGATCGACCCCGTAAATGATGCCTTTGCAGAGAACGCCTTTCAGGAAATTTCTGTTGCTGCCTCCCGATGAATCGGCTTATCGTTTATTGGGTAATTCATCAGCGACGCAACGAAACCCATTATGATGGCAGCCCACCAAACGGCATTATAATTTCCAAACAGATCAAAAAAGTAGCCTGCGGCGTAGATACCTATAAAGCTACCAATCTGATGCGCCACGAAGGTGAACCCGAATAGCATGCCCATATAACGAAGCCCAAATACCCGCGCGACAATTGAACCCGTTAGCGGCACAGTACCTAGCCAAAGTAGTCCCATGGCCGCAGAGAAAACAATCACGTTAATGGAAGTTGGCGGGAGAATAATGAAAAACACCATGATTACGGAACGTAGGCTATATAGCCAACAGAGAAGAAATTTCTGTCGGAACTTGCCGCCCGCAGCACCCCAAGCAAATGTACCGATAATATTGAATGCCCCAATTAAGGACAGTGACATCGCCGCGAGGGTTATATCCACGTCAAGGTTTCGCAACATATTCGGAAAGTGAGTACCTATAAACATGGTTTGGAGCCCACACACGAAATAGCCGCTCATCAGAAGAACATAACCCCTATGGCTAAATGCCTCTCGAATCGCCTCGTATGTACCTTGCGACGGGAGTGCAGTCGCCGTGATCTCGCCAACATTTTTTCGTACCATGACAAAGGCTAATGGTACGATCAGTAAGGTCATTATCGACATCATATACAAGGACATCACCCAACCCTGACTATCGATAAAGAACTGCCCCAGCGGGATCATTATGACCTGCCCGGAAGATCCACCTGCACTAGCGACCCCAAGATAGAAATCGCGCTTTTCCGGAGCAACGGCTCGACTGATCGCAGATAGAATAATTGGAAACA
>CETH01004575.1_pt1 | contig 15333 bp, 10 predicted proteins | sample 361461 | NCBI WGS metagenome assembly CETH01 (sample SAMEA2622695, study PRJEB7988) | marine metagenome | isolation source: saline water (ENVO:00002010), including
GATCTAAAGGTATCATGAAATTAAGTTGACCTCCCCAGTTTTCAGCTACAGTATAGCTTCTCTGTACCATTTCTTCATCATAGGGAACCGTATGATTCCCCATATAGAAGGGACTGAATGTCATTGTTGCTCCATTGCAACTGACACCAGATCCATAGTGTTGTCTACTTGGTGCTCCATTATTCTGAAATTGGACAGCTTGATTGGTTACATTTCCTGTCGCTGCAGCTACTGGATTTGACACATTTGTAGTCTCTGGATCTGATGCTTTAGCTGGTGCTATTGAGAGAAGACTGATAAGGAGACAGTAGTAGATTCCTGTGCGATTTCTCGAACTTCTTCTATCTTTTCGATTATTTGACTCGCTGCTCTCGATACCACCTCTAAGGAGAAATCGCTTCCAGCTGTATGAATCGTGAAGATTGAATCTGAATCTACTAAGCCGCCTGAGCTTGCTGAGGTATGGGTTATATTGTCTCCCGACCATTTGTTTAACGCTGCTCCATAGGTGGTAGTTGTTATTTCTTCTACTATATCTGTTGTTGTAGTTGTTGTACTGTTCATCGAACCCTGGGTGAAGTTGGGTTGTACTAATTCTGATCTTACTACCGTGGGTGATGCCAGTAGGAAGAGGAAAAGCCATTTGCTCATTCTTCCTTTTTTTTATTCATTGGACAGTTAACGGGTTTATTGTTGCTACTGTTATTTTTATTACCAGTAGTTAAACCAAAAGTTGCTAGGGCTCCCGTAAATACCGAAGCAACGAACGTGATATCTGAGTTACCTGCTTTTTTAATCATTGGTAACTCCACGTAATTCATTGTGATTATGAACCCAGACCAAACGACAACTCCAAGTCGCACGAATGTTCCAAGCACCTCTATTTGATGTTCTTTATCCTCTACAGCATCTTTCAGCTTTCCAAGGACTCCTTTTTTTTCTGGCGGTTTTCCTTCCATTTATCAACTTTCTTTTGTAAGAATTTTTGTATTTGTTTTTTGATCTTGTCAAAGAAAGGTGTAGCAAGAGTGGTAGTAGCTACAGCTGCTACAGCTGCATAGGTAGCCGTTGCGACTACTTCAGCTGAAGGTAAGGGTAGATCTATCTTTACAACAGGTACTCGAAGAGTAGGTTGTTCAGTTGTAGTTGTTTCTTCTTCTTTAGCTTCTTTTAATTCAACTCCAGCTGGTGCTTTCAAATTACTAGGAGGAATGACAATCGGTGGAAAGACTGGCATCTCTGCAGTAGGTTGTTTTAGAGGTATGCTAGGCATATCTAAAGCTGCTGGAAGTTTAGTTCTGCTAAAAGTTATGGATGGTATTTCCACCTAACTCCAAGGCTTACCTACACCTGTTGTTGGAGTCTTCTGTTCATTAACACCTTTCTCTACAGCATCTTCGATAGCAGCTACAGTACCAGCCTTATCAGCATCTAGTTTTGCTTTTACCCAACCAAGTACTGTTGCTTCAGTAAGGTCAGCATAAGGTACAAGAGTGTCAGGCTTAGGAAGATCAACTTCACCTGTAGCTCTAAATTTATAAGTACCATCTTCACCGTTAACACGATAGATAACTTTGTTTACATACCCGTCTGCTAGTTCACGCTGAAGGGTGTTTACTTGCCAAGTTTTTGTTGCCATTTTAATTGTTTGTTTAAATAATAATTAGATGTTTTAGCTTTTAATTCTCTATAACGTTTGTTATGTATATAAAGAATTATGTTTTTTTATATAAGTTTCATAAAAATCCATCACTTCTTCATACGTCGTTGATTCATTAAATTCTAGTTTTGATTTAGCACCATTTTCATCTGTATATTCGCCATAAAGAACAGGTTTTTTTACAATATGAAATTTTTGATAATCTTCACGTGTTGTTGAATTGCTAAACTCAAATTTTGAATGGTCACCATCTGTGTGAGTGTACTCAATAAAAGGTGTTGTCATGATTTTTAGTTGTGTAGTTTACTCATCAGGGACACGTGTGTTGGGATAAGACCGTGCATCACCTGGCCACATAATGCGAATAGCTCCTTGAGCTGAAACAGTGTCAGAGTTACCGCCACCATTTCGTCCACCGGCTCCACCTCCATAATTACCTCCATCTTCTGAGGCTGTATTATAGAATCTATTACCTTGCCCATCACCACCTCTTCCAGCAGCTGGAGATCCAGAAGTACCGGATTTATCACCACCGTCACCACCAGTAGTTCTTGCGTTTCCAGTGTTAGGTTCAGTTCCTTGTGTACCTAATACATCAGAACCACCACCTCCTCCAGCCATAGCAGTACCTGCTAAGGCAGAGCAATAGGTACCTCCACCTCCTCCAGCAGCGTCATTTGTACCATCAGCACCATCATACCAACCAGCATCAGCACTACTCCCAGCACCTCCGGCTCCTGTATATCCACCAGCACCGCCGCCACCGCCGGAACTTTCACCAAAAAAACTACAGTTACCATAATTACCACCAGCACCACCAGCATAACCAGCAGTTAAAGCAGATCCACTAGCAGTACCACCTGCTCCTCCAGTTGTAGAGGAACCTTCAGCTCCTCCAGTTGCTCTTAAAATTGACGAACCACTAAAATATGTTGAACCACCTGCAAAGGCACCGCTGGTACCAGCACCTATCTGTACTGAGATAGACGTTCCAGGCGTAACGGAAATATTATTACCATAAGCAAGTGCTCCACCACCGCCACCTCCTTTATTACCTCCACCGCCTGCCCCAATACAAACAACAGACACGCTATAAACTCCGTCAGGAACAGTCCAAGAAGTAGTACTAGTGTTAGTTATTACAACCTGACCTGGATCGGCAAGAACTCTACCACCTGCACCTAATAGCATTTGTTGAATAGGCATTAACTTAACCCCGCACCTGAGATGTAAGCAGTATCAGCCGCTGTGAAAAGCAATGTAGCCATTCCTCTAGTAGCAAGTGTTCGATTCGCATTAGTTCCGTCTGCAGTGTTATACATATTTGTACCTTTAGTGATGGTTAAATTACCAGACGTATTATTGACAATAGTTATAGCTTGACCTGCTGAGAAAACGCTGTCAGGTACAGTAATATTTCCACTAGCTAAGATATGTTTTCCTGCATCTGCTGCAACCAAGGTATAAGCCCCTGATTGAGTGTTTTGAACAATTGTTCTTAATTCACCTTTAGTATCGGTAACTGTGCCACCTATCGTTACACCAGCATTTGTAGTTGTTAATCTGACACCTGATTGATAGTACAAATAAAGAGAGCCATTACCGGTGCTATAGATGTCATATTGGCTTGTGGTTCCATTATGTGAAGCAATAGACCAATCTTTATATTCTGCATTTCCATGATGTTGGAATGAAATATTTCCAGCATCAGTAACATAAAATTTAAAACCTGTATTAACGCTATCGTGATATGTCTCATTACCTATTCGACCATACCAAAGGTTTGCATCATCACCACTGATATTAATAACTGGTCCGGCGTTTCCATTATCTACAAATGATCCTGCATTAGCTGTAACTGTTCCACTAACTGTTATACCACTTGCATGGGTTTCTAACTTCTTAGCGTTGTCGTAATAGAGTTCTACGGCTCCACCACCAATCGCACGAATCATGTGCTCGCCAGTTGCTCCTTGTCTAATATCTGTCCCGTTCCAACCTTGAAGGATAAGTTGACCAGCAACTGCTGCTGGTTCTGTTATGTAGGAATTACTTCCGTCAAAGTAGATCTGGAGATCTGCTCCAGTTCCTAAATCTATACGTTTACTATCTTCAAGGTATATACCTGTACTTGTAGTTCTTACTTGCTTAACGCCGTCGTAATAGAGTTCAACGGCTCCGTCAGGTATAAATTTAGCAAGATGTTCACTTCCATATTTTAAATGTAATTGATGACCATTTGCACAATCGACAATATTTTCGTTTCCTGAATGATAGAAATTAAAATCATCACTAGTACCCAATCTTATATGATTTCCATCATCTGCTTGTAAATATCCACTGAATTTAGTGCCTAAACTTGTCGTCTCAAACTTCTTAACGTTGTCGTAATAGAGTTCTACGGCTCCATTATTACTTGCTTTTAAATGAGCTTCCCAACTACCACTTGCGTAATTTTCAATCCAGAAATCTCCAGTTGAAGACTGTTGAAGCCTAAGTTTATCAGCGTTATCATCTCCCTCATCAGCATAAAGATATAAGCTTGAATGTTGTCCTTCTCCACCGTAAACTGTGGCTCCGTTATCATTCGTTTCAAAAGTTTTAACGTTGTCGTAATAGAGTTCTACGGCTCCGTTCGTCTTAGCAATAATACTATTTTCATCTGATTTAGCTCTAATATAAATATCATTTACTCCATTACCATATATATAAAGATGACCAGTACCAGTATGATTTAGATATGAATGAGATCCATCATGGTAGATCTGGAGATCATTTCCTGCTCCTAAGTATATCTTTTGATCATCAGCAGAATTTAAAAGTAAATTTGTTGTAGCTACTATATTTCCTGTAACTGATATACCACTACTCGTCGTCTCTAACTTCTTAGCGTTGTCGTAATAGAGCTCTACGCCTCCGTTAAGAGATGCTACTAGCATAGTTACCTGTGCATCGCCATCGAGCAGTTTGACGGTATCACCTCTTAATTGGAGTTGATCACCGTCAGTTTGTAGTACTAAACGACCAGTAGTGTTTTTCATCCATGAGTGAGAGCCATCATGGTAGATCTCTAGATCTGCACCATCACCAAGTTTTATTTTATCGCTATCATCTGCCTCTAATGTACCGAAAAATTTCACTCCACCACTAAAAGTATGAAGCTTCTTACTGTCGTCGTAATAGAGTTCTACGGCTCCGTTAGGTATACCTTTAAGATAATTTTCACCATTAGTATGTTCTAATAGTAAATTTCCATTACTTTGGATATAAAAAGAACTTGCATGAGTGTTTGATATGTAGGAATTACTTCCATTATGGTAGATCTGGAGATCATCCCCTGTTCCAAAATTAGCCTTTACACTATCTACGAGTCGTAAATCACCTGCACTATTTATATTCCATTTTTGAGTACCATTAGCAGAATATCCAATAGCATTTGAACCTGAATTATAGAATCCAGTACCTGAATCTCCAACAGAAAAAGCAGGTGTTGTAGCGTTAGAAGAAGAGACTCTTACTTGTCCAGCACTAAGGTTTCCGTAACTTGTAGTTTCAAACTTCTTAGCGTTGTCGTACATCAACTCAACAGCACCGTCTGGTATGAATCTTGCTAATGTTTCTGGCCCTGATTTTGTTAGTCGTATTTCACTACCAGCAGCAGCATCAATTCTTAAAAGACCTGAACCTAAAGTATGACCAATGTAAGAATCCGTTCCATCATGTATGATCTGGAGATCATTTCCTGCACCCAACTGAACCTTTAGATTATCTCCAAGACTCTGATTACCAGTAAACGTATTAGCTCCTAATCCCGCTAAGTTACCAGTAGCTGTTACACCACCTTGCCATGAAGATCCGTTATATACTTTTAGCTCATTAGAACTTGTATCAAAGTAAAGATCACCTTCATGCAAATGAGATGTAGGTGCTGAAGAAGCAATCCTATAGACATCTGAGAAGTCATTAACACTATTAATGTTAGATGCAACTGTGTTTACATTTGAGATAGATCCAGCAACTGAAGTTATATTGCTATTTGCACCAGCTACTGTATTTATATTAGTAGTATTACCAGCAATAGTATTAATGTTGGTGTTATTACCAGCAACAGTATTAATATTGGTTATATTTGAAGCAACTGTAGTTACCTCTGTAGCTTTAGATGATAATCTATGGAAAGTATAAGTGTTTAATGTAGAAGTTGTTTCTACTAACATTCCATAACCAGCACTATAGGTTGTATTATTATCAGCTCCATTAATAGTAACTGTAGAGTTTCCTACAGTTCCATTTGCAATAGTTATTACACCACTACCATTAGAAGTATGGTTAGCAGCTAATGAACCAATACTAACGATTGTACCTGTACCATTATTAACGTCAGGGTTAGCGTTAGGAAAAGATGTTTCATTTGCTATTGGTACAAAACCACCTACGTCATCTACTAGGTCAATAATCCTGTCATTGATAGCAGCGGTTGTAGCTATGGTTGTGTCATTATCTGGGAAGGTATCACCATCTTTAATAGTGTCACCTGTACTTACATTGAAGTATCTAGCGTCTGACTCTGTTTCTGTGTAATATCTATTATCTAGCTGACCAGCATCAAGTTCAGTTTCTGTGTAGTATCTATTATCTAAAGCTCCAGTAGCTATCTCAGAGTCTCCTACTGCGTTAGCTGCTATATGCTCAGCACTAACAGCATTGTCTGCAAGTTTAGTACCATCTATAGCATCTGCAGCTATCTTAGCTGTAGTGACTTGTAGATCTCCTAAATGAGCTGTGTCAATAGATCCATCAACATAGTGTTCTGAATCAACAGAATTGTCTGCCAACTTAGAACTATCAACTGCATCAGCTGCTAGTTTATCCGTTGTTACAGCACCTGTATTTAATCTACTTGTACCTACTGCAGAAGTTGCTATTTTAGAAGTTGTAACACTAGAGTCAGCTATCTTAGCTGTAGTGATACTTCCATTATCTACTTTAGCTGTAGTTATTTGTAAATCACCAATATGTTCAGTATCAATCGATCCTGCTGCATAGTGTTCAGAGTTGATAACATCGTTTTGTATGTTATCTCCATCTATACAATCGTTAGCTAACTTTACATGTGTAACTTGAGCATCAGCTATGTGTGCTGTATCAATACTCCCATCAACATACTGATCACTGTCAACTGAGTTAGCTGACATATGTGCTAAATCTATACTTCCGTCTACATATTGATCACTGTCAACTGAGTTAGCTGACATATGTTCTAAATCAATAGAACCTGCTACATAGTGTTCAGAATCTATTGAGTCATCAGCTATCTTAGTTCCATCAACTGCGTCTCCAGCTAACTCTGTTCCTCTAATACTACCAGCAGTTACGCTTGCTGTTATCTGACCTGATCCAGGTGAGTTATCTGTGATGGTTATACTTTGACCACCGACTACATCAGTAGTTAAAGCTGTATCTATCTTACTATCTATTCTACCATCTATCGCTCCAGTCGTAGCGACTCTGGTGTTGTTACTAGCCCATGTTTCAGTACTATCAATTGTTTCGTCACCACTGGTCCAAGCAGCATCAATTTTGTTGTTGGACTCCTGTGTAACGTATAAGTTTTGATTGAAGTTATCGTTCAAATCAGACGACTTAATAGCTGATCCAGCAAAGAATTCTGCCTCTAGCTTTGAGTCATCTGTTTCACGATAGATTCTTAACTTATCTCCGACTGTTGGGTTGCTATTCAATTGTATGGTCGTTGCATTCGCAAAAGTAAATGCAGACGATGCCACGCCATTGATGCTCAATTTGACATCAGTGGTCTTTAAGTATGGAAATGTAAATGAGTAATTAGTGGTGGAGCTATTACTAACTGTATAATTCGATTCGGTTACAGCCATTGATTAGTTGCATTATTTATTTCGGTGGATTTACTTAACTCCGTATTTTAGGAATTGCCTTTTTTTATAATTTGTTCTAGATTGTTCTGCAGCTTCATGAATCTTATTTTGACCCATTAATTGTTTAGTTTTCGCAGATCCAAGACCTAATATATCTAGATGTTTATATTTAGGATCTTCAGCTATCTTTCTTTCAGCTTTTTCTTTAGCATCATTTACTAAATTCTTAAGCTTTTTATAGATAGATAATTGATTTCTATATCGACCCACTTCTTCTTCAGATTTACCTGAATTAATATATTGTCTTAAATCGTTTAAATCATTATTATAGACCTCATTCTTTGACCACTGCTGTACTTGCTTCCAAAGGTTCATTTCACCCATATAACGTCCAATAAGTTCACGTTCTTGTGGGCTGTATGTTTCACCCAAAGAACTTGTTCTTATCTCCGCTAAATCATTGAATCCACTATTAAGTAACCATAATCTCCAATCCTCATTACCACCATGTACCTTAACTGGATTGATAGCATTAAGTATTCTAAGAATAGGGTTATCTATTTCATCAATCTCTTCACCAGTCCAATGATCAATCTTAGAATAACTCATGTCTTTAAAGACGGTATTATTTCTGACATATCCCCAGAAATCATTATAGATTTCCTTTTGTGAATTAGTGATAGCCTTAGCTATAACACCATGAGCACCTGATTGGAATGAAGCTGCTCTGATATTCTGTGCAAAGTATCGTTTAAGTGCTCCTTCATCACCATTCTTAGCAGCAAGTATTGGTTCAATACCTGCTAGAGGACTTTGATTTATATAGGTAGCGGTTATTGTCCACATAGCTTTATCAATAAAGCTTTGAGTCATGTTGGCACCAAGAGCTGTTTGGTAATAAGCCATATCACCCATCAAGTTAAAGAATTGTTCAACAATAGGAACGCCTTTATAGCTAACCCATACATTTCCTACTTTAATGGTGTTAGGTTTCCATCCTCTCTTCTTAAGCTTAATCAATTCATTATGATCTGCAGGTCCATTACCTCTAATGTTACCTCCCATTGAATACATCCAAGCGAAAGCTGTAGTACCAGCTCCCATCATTAGACGACCTTCATATTCATCTCTTAAGTTCTTATAGATAGCCATAGCATTAGGGGTTTCATCCCAGTTCTTAATGCCATGATGTTTCATAACCTCTTTGATCTTGTTGATATCATTACCAGCCATCAATAGATCTCCATACTTACCAACTCCAGGTATTGCTGAGATTGGTGTATAAGACAATGCCAGTTTGATCTGGTTCATGCTTGTTCGTGGGAACATCATGACAGTCTTTAAAGGAGGTATTTTGTTTAATGCTGGATTAATGAACTTACTCATACCATCATCAAGGTTTAAAGCAATCTCACCTGATGCTGTTTTTGCAGCACCTTCAGTTAGAATACCTTGCTTATCAAACATCTTGCTATAGTTGAGATCTTCAGCTTCTTTTAGTTTAGTAGCAAAGAATTCTGGATCTGCTTGCTTGCTATATCTACTGAATACTTCATCATAGGCAGCTAATCTAGATTGGAAAGTAGCCATAAAGGTATCAGTGTAAGCATCAACCCCTGCCATACCTGTAATACCAGTTCTAAACCAAGGCTGACGAGCTATCTTTCGTTGAAACTTAGCCCATCCATACATGAAATTCTTATAGTAGTTACCTTCTTCATACCAGCTATCACGCACATCATCTAGTATTTCCCAGGTGTTACTGTCTTGCATTACAAAGTCTTTACGAGCTGCCTTCATCATGAAGTCAGGATCTTGATGGACTTTTTTCATACGAGTAACAGCATGTTCCAAGGCTCTACTACCTGTTTCAAACATACTTCCATACATATAGAAGACACGTTCTAATGGTTCAATATCTTTTGTTAGAACTGATCTAAGTGTTGCACGGCTTAATGCTGATATAGGTTTACCAACCAACATAACACCGTTACCTACAGCTGCTCTTCCCGCTGATAGACCTGATAACACATTGTTATAGGTAACAGCCCAAGCACCTTTAGCAAAGGCGTTCATCTGCCAGCCACTAATGCCTAGTTCTTTAGCTTCTTTACTATAAAGAAGACCAAGAGGGTTTAGGTGATACTTAGTAAATTTGTTTAACTTATCAAGAGTATCTATTTTACCATCAGTTGCATCGTAAGCCTTCATCAAGGTACGCTTTAACTTTGGATTCTTTTGAGCTGCTACTGATAATTGCTTCTCAAAAGCAGCCCAGTCATCAACTAATTGTTTAGACTTAGCTCCAAATTCTTCAAGAGTTAGTTCTGCTACCTTTGCTGGTTCTTCTGAGTTCCATAGTTCTCTTAACCATCTAAGGTTATTTTTCTTTTCATTTTGCTGCCAACCAGCTACATATTTAGCAATACCATATTCATGTTCCAAGACTCCCATTTTGTCTATAATATTCTTAAAAACCTGATCGTTATCTAAGAGATTACCAAACTGAACAGGAGCACCAGCTTTCGCTGATATTTCAGCTCCAAGAGTATGCATAACTCTAGCTGAAGATTCTGTTACTTCTCGACCTATGTATAGATTCATCAAGTCATTTAATGCTGTTGCCGCAGCTCTTGCAGCTCCAGCATCATCTAAATAAGTACCTTTTTTAAGATGAACTTTACCAAACTCATCTATTAAATTCTTACTATCACGATACTTTGATTGAGTAAGTAGTTCTCTTAGCTCATCACCTGTACCAGCCTTCATGATCTTGTTATAGATCTCATAAACTCTATGGCTTATTTGACCACTATCTGTTCTAAATAAACCTTGTACAGCTTCATAAGCATCAGATTCTCTAACCTTTTGTGATATTGCAGCTACAACATGACGTGACTTACCTAACTTCATGGCTTCTTCCATAGCAGGTGTGTATGGTCTTGTTGGAACTCCAAGATTATCTATAGCACCAGCTAGTTGTGAATCTACATCTACTGCATTTAAGACTGAGAAACCTGGAGGTGTGTTAGGTATTCCAGCTAGATTCCTTTCATCAGCTAGTTTCTGAGCAATATCAGGATCAAAGCTTTGGATCATTGGATCTTTAGCTATTTTCTTAAGTGCTCTTTGATCTCTATAGATTTGCCTTTCTTTTTGCCTAGTCTTTAACCATGACTCAGCGGGGTTTTGTGTAACTTCTGATGAACCTGTTTTAGTAGCTTGATCAAGTAGTTGAGCTTTCTTTACCTCAAGTGCTTGGCTTTTAACAGCATCTGTTGAACCATTAATTGCAGTATCTAGATCTACAATTGCATTTCTAGTATCTGTTTCTAGGTTTTCAATGACTTGTTTAGTTTTCCAAGCTTTTGCCTTTCTTGACTTAGGAATTATTTTACTTAATATTGGTTTACCCGCATTAATAGCATATCCAATACCATCACCAAATCCCTGTAGTAGTCCCTCATCTAAACCAGCTAATAACCTATTAACGTATGGGTGTGTAGCGTCAGCATCAGCTAAATCAGCTACTGTTGGGAACCATCCTTCTGGACCAAACATCCAAGGCATAGCCTTAGATAATCTTGCAAAATTATCAGGGTGAGTTATAAGTCTATTAGTAGGATCTTCACCGTAATCACTTACAGCTCCTATAGCTCCATTGATAAGCATCTGACCACCTACCCATTGAGCTACCCCATTGATACCAGTTAAGTTTCTAGCAGCATGGTATTTAGCATACGCACCACCTGAAACAATACTAGGTATAATTACACTAGCAGCTGATCTAAAGTTCTTTGCACCTTCATTCTTAAATCCCGTAACTTGATCCCAAGTGTCGTCTATGCCACCTAAACCTGGCACTGCACCTATTACATCAAATGGTACGTCTAACGCGCCCCACATGGACATATAAGCCCATTTCGCAGGGTTTGCATCTAGTTCCATCTCATGATGGAAGTCATTAATATTATCACCCCATTTATCAACGTCTTTCTCAAATTGAGTCATTGAGTCTGGGTCGCTGATCTGTTTAAATTTACCTAGATAGTTATCTAAATCTTTAACGGTTTCACTAGGTTGGTAATCATCAGGGGTTTCAGTTTTAACAGGAGTGCCTTCTTCTTTGGCAAGTCCCATTTCTTTTTTCTTCAACTCTTCTAAGAGTTGTCGTTTTTGTTCCTCGTCGTTTTCAATCATAGTTCATCCCTAATGTTAAATTCATAGAAATTTTTATACCAACCTTTACCAGGCGCATATTTAAGACCATGACTTTCAGATTTTTCTTTTAAATAGTCACTAGAATTACCAAATGCCCAACAAAATTGATTATCAAGACCCCAAGAGATTTCATCTTTATTCATCATACCTTTAGATACAGCAATCATATTATTGATTTCGTTTTGTAAACCTGGATCATATTGGTATTCAGAAACATTAGGATCACCTACTAATAAATTAGGGTCTGCTGGTTGTGAAGTTACTTGTTCAGAAACTGTCTCAGACATAAACTGAGGTTCTCTGACGGACGTTGGTCTATAAGAGAGTGTAAGTTGTTTTCTAGCAGTACTTAAAGTTTGTAGATTTTGAATGACATGCTTACCATATGGATCATTTGTATCTTTAAACCAAGTTTTAGTAAAATCTTCAATGTCAAGATTTTGTTTCTCTAGTAAACCTTCACTCTCAGCTACCTTTACTTGAGCTTTGAATAAGTCTTGTACATTACCAAATAGTTTTGGATTTAAGCTTGAGATATCTCCTAAAAGTGGTGGGTATTCATAAGCATCACCTTTTCTTATTGCATCAGCTATCTCTTTTAACTGCTCTGGTTTGATAAAAAGCTTAGTATTTATTAGATTTGGGTCGTCATCTAACTGATCTATTACATTAATACGTTCTTTTCTATTTAATGTGGTGAAATCATTTTTTGATTTCTTAGCATTCTTTGAAGAACGTGGTGAAAAACCATAAAAGAATGCACCAGCATCTTCAGAACCATCATCTCCATATCCAATGACTTTAAAATCACCGTCACCATCTTTTATCTGAGTTATTATCTTTTCATAAGATGCTTTAAAATCTCCAGTGTTTACAAGCTCTTCTCTAAATAAAGATTCTGCAGCATATAAAGCTGTTTCATAACTTTCATCTAAACCTTTATCTAGACTTTCACCTACTAAAGCTTTCCTTAATTCTTTCTTAAATCCAGGTAAAACTCTTTTATCTATATCAGCAGTTTCGAATAATTTCTCACGTCTAGCAACTTCAGCTCTAATCTCAGGAGTTTTGAATTTATCAGGTACATTAGGATCTTCTAAGTCTGCAGTCGTTAGACGGTGATCATTATACAAGTCGTTATAATATCTTGTATAGAAATCTCCATCACCTCGCTTTTGTACACTTTGATCTCCGTAATGACCATATTTCTCTTGAATATCAGAGGAGCTATGACCATCAGCTATCAGTTTATCAGTAACTTTCTTATAATTATTGTAATCATAATTATACTCAGTCTTAAAGTAGTTATCAGCATGTGCTAATTGTTGATCCTTTAATGCTTTATCTGCTGCTTGTTTAGTTTCTCCAGTTGTTTTTCTAGCTTCTGCTCTTCTTTTTAAAAGACCAGGTAAAGCTTGAGTATAAAAGTTATCTTTTCCTTGTGCAGCTGTAAGGGCTGCAATAACATGAGCATCACTTGGATACTTATTTATATCTTCTAATGTCTTAATAACATTATCTCTAGCTTGTGCTCTAGTTAATGGTATCCAATTTACATCATCAGATTTCTTTAGTTCCTCAGCAAACAGTTGATTAATTGCTTGACCTGCTAATTCAGGATTAATAATCGGATCATTTAAAGTTGCTTGAACAATTAATTTAGCGCCATCAGCTCTTACATTTGCAGCGTTTATAGCAGCAATGTTTTCAGATTTATCAAATATTCTTTTCTTAGCTTCTGCCATTGTTGTATAGGCAGCACCCATGAAATCAGAACTAAGACCCTGTAACTTATGAGCTTTTAAATATTCATGTTGGTAATCTGCAGCAAAAGCTTTCTGTGCAACAGGATCTGTTATACCTCTAGCTTTTAACTGTTGTTCTAACGATGCACCAAAGTCACTAGCTGCAAGTTTTGCATAAGCTTTTAAACGTCCATAATCAGCTGCTTTGTTCTTATATCTAATATATTCAACTTCTTTAGGTAGATAACCCTGAGCTTGCATTTCATCAGCTACAGCTTCAAAGCCTTGGCCTTGTTTCCAATTATAATCTTCAATTAGATCTAATCGTAATAACTGCTCTTCAGTTACTCCATATTGCATGAAGTGATCTTCAGCAGCTTTAGCTGTGGCATCCCAATCTTTACGTTCGTTAGCAACGTGGTGCTGAAAAGCTGTTGGTGCTAGTTCAAATATCTTTGCTAAAGTTTGATTTTCATTTCCTATTTCAGCTAGATTAGCTTTATGGTTTTGAATCTCAGTTCTTAAATTATTGTTGATAGCTTTCTCTTGCGTTGCAAAGATGCTCTCATCCATATTTATTTGTTTGAGATTCTGTGATTCAACTTGTTGAATACGTGTTATATTTGCTTCAGCTTCTCTGTCCTTTTCTTTGAGTTGTTGTAACTCTTTATTCATTTCTTTCTCATCATCTGCAAACTTCTCTTTGAGGTTTGCTATAAGATAACGAGATTGAGGGATGTTACTATATCCTTTCCCCGTAGGGCCAACAAATTTAACTTTTCCCATTTGTTTTTATGCTCCAAATATACCAGATGTGTTAGTGTTAAATCCCCCCATCGAATAAGCTGAACCTCCAAAACCTTGTGTACTAGTAGCGTAGGTATTAAAACCTCCACCAGTAGGAGGAGGAGTAGTATTAGTTATATCGCCAGCTGTACCTTGGTACATATTTGAAAAAGCTGAGAATCCAGATCCTACAGCGCCTGCTAAGACACTTCCAAAACTAGGTACTTGTGTTGTAGAAACCCCTTTAATTGGTTGTGGTCCGAAATCAAAGTCTCCCAATGCTCTAGGCATTTGATACTCAGCTAGTGGTGTTTTGAGTGGTTTAAGTGGTGCTATCCCTTTTGAGGGTTTTAACATCCTACCTGCTTCCTGTTGTAGTATAAAGTCATTCAACCTCATACGACTGTCTCTTCTTTGAGTTAGGATATTTTCAATCATAATTGCTTGCTGCCTACCTTGATCATAAAGTTCAGATTGGGCAGCTTTAACAGCACTTAATCCAGTTTGAGATGTTACTGCCATCTCACCTTTTTTAACAATACTTTCAACAATATTTTCTTCATTTTCAAAAGCATATTGTTGTCTAGTTGCAAACTCTTCTTGTTTTTGTTGAGATATACCAGATTCAATAGATCTATTAGTGAAGAAATCTGACCTTCTTTTAAGTTCTAAATCATTTTGATATTTAGCTTCTCTTATTTTTAAAGAATGTTGGTAATTTCTTAAATTATTTTTATCTTTAAAATCAGCTAATGTTTTTTCGTTTCTTTGTTGAAGTGAGATACTTCTTATAATCTCATCTCTTTGAGCTATAAGTTTATCCTTTTGCATATTCCACAAAGGAAGATCGTACTCGTCGTACTTTTTCTGTAAGAATGCTTCCTCTGCTTTCTTTTGTTTGCTGGCTGATTTACGGCCAAATAAGCCGCCTAAAAAATTTATACCACCACTAATTAAAGCAACTTCTGTTCCTGTTAATGCCATATCTTAAGTCCTCCTATAAAATCGTGGTGAGTAGTTTCCTTCC
>CETH01184338.1_pt1 | contig 15325 bp, 12 predicted proteins | sample 361461 | NCBI WGS metagenome assembly CETH01 (sample SAMEA2622695, study PRJEB7988) | marine metagenome | isolation source: saline water (ENVO:00002010), including
TATTCCAGTATTATTGGCCTTAATTGGAATTTGGAATAGGAATTTTTTAAAAATTTCCAGCCATGCAATTTTACCTTATGACAATCATCTAGAAAAACTTCCTTCTTATTTACAGCAACTAGAAATGGAAAGTAATGGAAAGTCAGTAAGAAAAGATGGAAGTTTAGTTGATTTATCTACTGCTGCTTTGATTTGGGGAGAGACTGGATCTAATGCACAACATTCATTTTATCAATTTCTTCATCAAGGAACAGATAGAGTTTCATTAGATTTTATCTTACCTATTAATTCTGGTATCAACCTTCAGAAACAGCAAGATTTAGTGGTATTAAATTGCCTTGCACAAAGCGTAGCTTTTTCCACTGATAATCCCTTCAGCGATGCCGATGAATCTATTAGTTTAAATGAAAATTATTCTGGAATAAGTCCTAATTCACTTATATTATTTAGAGAGCTAAGTCCTAGGGTATTAGGCTCATTGATTGCCTTATATGAGCATAAAGTTTTTGTTCAAGGTATTATTTGGGGTATTAATTCTTTTGATCAATGGGGCGTAGAAATTGGAAAAAAATTGGCTAAAGATATTAAAAGTATAGAAAATAAAAAGAAATCAGATCTTCCAGATTCTATTTCTCATTTATTAGAAATAATAAGCAAAATAAAGAAATAATGGATTTCATTGACCTTAAAACTTCTTTTAGCTTATTAAGGAAGTCTATAGACGCAAGAATTAATTCAGTATTTGAGAGTGGTCAATATATCTTAGGCAAACAAACACTTGAGATGGAACAAAAGCTGTCAGAATATGTTGATGTTGATCACTGTATTGCTTTATCAAATGGAACAGACGCTTTATTGATAGCCCTTATGTCTCTGGGTATTGGAAGAGATGATGAGGTTATTACTTCTCCTTTTTCGTTCATTGCTTGTGCAGAAATGATTTCTCTTTTAGGAGCAAAGCCTGTTTTTATTGATATTAATCCTCTTACTTATAATTTAGATGAGAACTTACTAGAAAATTCGATAAATAATAAAACTAAAGCTATTATTCCTATATCGTTATTTGGACAGTGTTCAGATTTGGGAAAAGTTAATAAGATAGCAAAAAAATATAATATTCCAGTTATTGAAGATGCAGCTCAAAGCTTTGGGGCAACATATAAGAATAAAAGCTCTTGTGGATTAACGACTATAGCAACAACATCTTTCTTTCCTTCAAAACCCTTGGGTTGTTATGGGGATGGCGGAGCAATATTTACTAATGATTCTAAGTTAGCAACCCGTATTCGCGAGCTTAGGATGCATGGTGAGAGTAAGCGTTATCATCATGATAATATAGGCGTTAATGGGCGAATGGATGAGCTTCAAGCAGCAATTATACTTTCTAAGCTAGAGATTTTTAATGAAGAAATAAGATTAAGACAGAACTGTGCAGACATATACCTAAAATTAATTAATGAGCACTTTACAGATGAAGTCATTACTCCATATATAGAATCTTTTAATACTTCTGTGTTTGCACAGTATACTTTGATGGTACCTAATAGGGATCATGTACATGAAGAATTAAAAAAGAAGGGTATTCCAACTGGTATTTATTATCCAATTCCTGTTCACTTGCAGAATGCTTTTGCTTATTTGGGTTATTGTGATGGGGACTTCCCTTTGACAGAGCATGCTTCTAAAAATGTTATTAGTCTTCCAATGCACCCTTATTTAGAAGAGCTACAACAAGTAAAAATTATCAATGAGCTTAAATCTATAATTTGATTATATGTATTATTATTTAAAAGTGAATAAAATCAAGTATATTGTATCTTTATCTTATTATATATTTTAGGTTATTTTAATTTATTAGGTTTTTTAATGATTTATTTACTACAAGGTTTAATTACATGCATGTGCTGTTTTTTAACAGTGATCTTTGCTAAATATTATAGATTAACCGATAAACCAGATGGATTAAGAAAAAAACATGATGGAGAAATAGCATTAGGCGGCGGACTTGCTGTATATATGTCTATTGTTTTTGGAAATATATTATTACCTATAGAAAATATAGGAATTCCAATTGATATTTTTTGGATTTTTATATTTTCTTCTTTTATTCTTTTAATGGGATTATTAGATGATATTAAACCTTTGCCAGTATTATTTAGATTGATCGTTCAGGTTTTAGCTAGTTTTGGAGTTATTATTTATACTAATCTCTATGTTTCGAATTTCGGTGATTTGCTAGGATTAGGAGATATTGATTTGGGTATTTTTAGTATTCCAGCAACTATTTTTATGGTTGTGGGTGTATGTAATGCTTTTAATATGTTAGATGGAATGGATGGACTAGTATCTGTTGTTTCCTTGATAGCTTTAGCTACAATTTCTTTTATCTCAATACTAAATTTTGATTCATTCTCAGTTTTTTTCTTACCATTTATTTCTTTACTAGTGTTTTTATTTTTTAATTTAGGTATTTTTGGCAGCAAATGGAAGATGTTTCTAGGAGACAGTGGCTCAATGTGGATTGGCTTTACAATAGCTTGGTTATTAATACTATTGAGTCAGGGTGATCAGAAATTATTTAATCCTGTCATTGCACTTTATGTAATACTTCTTCCAATACTTGATGCATTATCTACATTTATTATTAGATTTAGAGATAGAAAACCAATTTTTCTACCAGATAGAAATCATATTCATCATATCTTGTTAGATTTGGGTATTAGTAAGCAATTCTGCTTACTTATTCTAACTTTTCTATCATTATTTTCTATATGTTTTTCGTTATTTGCTATAAAATATAAAATAGCTGATTTTTTTGTGTTTTATGCTTTTATTTTTACTTTAGTTTTCTATTCTTTATTATTAAGATTTATTTTGAAAAGAAATTAATTAATTGCATATGACTTTTTTAAGAATAAAACTTTATATGTCTGTTATTTAAAATGAATGAAAATAATACAAATCAAGCATCATCAGATGCAAGAGAAATTAATTTAATAGAACTTATACATATTTTTTGGAAACATAAGTTTTTTATTTTATTTTTTACTTTTATTTTTTCTATCACTGCTCTTTTTTATGCCTTTTCCTTGCCCAATATTTATCGATCATCTAGTCTGGTGTCTGCTCAGAGTTCAATCTCGGGTCCTGATCTTGGAGGTTATGCAGGACTTGCAGCTATTGCTGGCATTAACCTTCCTTCTTCTAGCGGTGATAAATCCGATATGGTTTTAGAGACTATAAGATCTAGAGAGTTTTTAAAGCATTTAATTTCTTTTGAAGATATACTTCCAGCTCTTATGGCTGCTAAAGAATATGATCCTTCTACTCAGCAGATTATTTATGATGAGGAATTATTTGATGATAATTCAGGAAACTGGATAAGAGATGTTGAACCTCCATTTGATCCTACTCCATCTTATCTAGAGGCACATGAATCATATTTGAGTGACTTCTCAGCTTATCAGGTCCCTGAAACTGGCTTTATTGTGTTATCTTTTGATCATGTCTCACCAAATTTTGCCTATAATTTTTTGTCATTAATTATATCTGAGATAAATAAATGGATGATGCAAAAAGATTTAGATGAGTCATCAAAGGCCTTAGCTTATCTTAATGACCAAGCATCTAAAACAAATCTAACGAATATGAATTCTTCAATTAGTAATTTAATTGAATCTAATCTAGAAACACAAATGAGAGCAAGAAGTAATGACGATTATGCACTTAGTATTATTGATCCGCCGTTTACTCCTGAACTAAAAAGTAAGCCAAGTAGGAAACTTATATTAATTCTAGGAACTCTAATAGGTGGGCTATTGTCATTATTATTAGTAATGATTAACCATTATTTTATTAAGAAAAAATATCTTCATATTTAAAATATATACATATTATGAATTTTAATATAAAGAGCGTTATTGATGATCAAATTAAATCATCTATAGAAACAAAACAGAAATTACTTAATTCTAAGGAAGTATTAAATAATATTAAACTTTTAATAGAAAAAGGATTAAATAGCTTAGAGTTAGGTGGAAAAATAATATTTGCTGGTAATGGCGGAAGTTTTGCAGATGCCCAACATTTATCAGCAGAATTTTCGTCACGATTTATGTTTGATAGAGCACCCTTAGCCTCTTTGGCTCTTGGTACAAATAGTTCAGCAATGAGTGCAATTGGAAATGATTATGGCTATGAAAATGTATTTTCTAGAGAGTTGGAATCAATTGGAATGGATATTGATCTTTTTATCCCAATTACTACTAGCGGCAATAGTATTAATATTATTGAAGCAGTTAAGATAGCTAAGCAGAATAATATTGAAACTATTGGTTTTACTGGCGCTAATAATGGCAATATAAATAAAATTTGTAATTGTATATGCGTTCCTTCTACTGATACTGCTAGAATACAAGAATGTCATATTCTGATTGGCCATATTTTTTGTGGAATAGTTGAGAAAATATTTTTCAATAAATAAAATTTAATTAATATTCACAACTTTTTAATGAAACTTTTCAAAAAATTCTGGAAAATTATTGAAAAAAAATACCAAATATTTTTAATTTCTCTAATTTTTCTAATGATTCTTGGTGCGATGCTTGAGACACTAGGAGTTACCTTAATTATTCCTATAATTGGCACTGTTCTTGCTGAAGAAGTTTTTTTGCCTAAATTCTTTCTAAACGCATTCCCTTTTCTTGAATTAGCTACCCAAAAGGAAATTATTATTTATGTCATTTCATCTTTTATTGTTTTTTATATATTTAAGAGTTTTTACTTAGTATTTTTGGTTTATATCCAGGCAAAGTTTATATATTCAATACAAAGAAATATATCTACAAGATTATATAAGACTTACCTTAATCAGCCCTATAGTTTTCATCTGCATAAAAATTCAGCCACAATAATCAGTAATGTAATGAATGAATCAATGCAGTTCGCTATGTCATTTACTGCACCTTTGGTATATTTTTTAACTGATATTCTTTTAATTATTGGTATTTCATCACTTTTAATCTTAATAGAGCCTTTTGGAGCTATTATTATCTTAATCATATTCTCACTAGGATCATTATTAATGTATGTGTATTCAAAAGAAAGATCATCTAAATGGGGAGAAAAGCGTCAAGAACATGAAGCCAAAAGAATCCAAGCTGCTCAACAAGGAATTAATGGAATAAAAGATATAAAATTATATGGTTTTGAATCAGTTTTTTTTAAATATTTTTATACTAGTACTGATATTAGCTTAACATCAGGAAGGCTACAAACTACTCTTCAAGGCATGCCAAAGATTTTTTTTGAATTCTTAACTGTCATAGCATTATCAGCCTTAATTTTATCGCTTTATTTTTCAGATACTGCTTCAAGCGATCTTATAGCAACTATAGGTGTTTTTGCAATGTCAGCATTTAAATTACTTCCCTCAATTGCAAGACTTGTTACAAATATTCAGGCATTTAGGTTTGGACAACCAGTGATACATATTATTGAAAAGGAATTAGATCTTAAAGCCATTCCTTCTAAAGAAGTATCTGTAAAGAAATTAAATTATAAAAAAAATATAGTTTTAGATAATATAAATTTTTTATATACAGGATCTCAAAATAATACTCTTAAAAAGATAAATCTAACAATTAAATCTGATCAAACGATAGGTATTATTGGCTCAAGTGGAGCCGGTAAAAGTACTTTAATTGACATAATTCTAGGATTATTAAAACCTACTAGCGGAAAAATATTGGTAGATAATGAGTTAATAAATGATCAGAATATTCGATCATGGCAGAAAAATATTGGTTATGTATCTCAATCTATATATTTACTTGATGACTCGTTCAGAAAAAATATAGCCTTTGGTTTATCTGAAAAAGAAATTGATGAGAACAAAATACAAAATTCAATTAAATTAGCTCAACTAGAAGAGTTAATAAATTCTTTACCTGATGGTTTAGATACTTTTGTTGGCGAAAGTGGCGTTAGACTCTCTGGAGGGCAGAGACAAAGAATAGGAATAGCTAGAGCATTGTACAATAATCCATCAGTCTTAGTATTAGATGAAGCTACTAGTGCTTTAGATGTAAGAACAGAATTAGAAGTAATGAAATCAATTAGATCAATGTACGGACAAAAAACAATATTAATTATTGCTCATAGACTTTCAACTGTTAAATTTTGCGATTATATTTATAATATCGATGATGGTGAAATAGTTGGAGAAGGAACACCTGATGAGATGTTATAATTTACATATTTAGCCACTAATTTAGAAAGAGAAATGAATGCATAGTAAAACTAAATTTTATGATTTATTCACTCGACATTTACCATCGAATATAGTTACTAATTTAAGCGATAAAGATCAGTATGATATTTATTTCGAACAATTTTCATTGTTAGCTTTAGAAGAAATGCATAATTACTCTACTGATGAACGCTTGTATGATTATTTTGAATATAATGCTTTTAGCAGTATTGAAGATACAAAATCATATATGAAAAAATTAATTGATAGAATGTCAGGAGATAAAGATACTAGAGTTTCAACCTATTGGTTAATTCGAAGAAAAAGTGATAAGCATCTTATCGGTACAGCAGGATTAATTGATTTTAATTTTATCAGGCAATCTATAGAGTGGGGTTATGGAATAGATCCTGAATTATGGGGCCAAGGATATATCTTACAGATACAAGAAATTCTTAAAAACTATGTTTTTAATGTTTTAGAGTTAAATAGAATTCATGGTGTAACAATGATTACTAACAAGAGAACTATTGAATCTATATTAGCTGCCGGTTTTCAAAATGAAGGCATCGCTAGAGATTATTACTGCAAAAATGATGCTTTTATCGATGGCTGGCGTTATGCTATGACCAAGCATGATTATAAAGAACAGGAAAAAAGTTTTTCTAAGGGAAATCAAGATGATATTAAATTAGATGATGTAATAAGCATTGTATCATCCATCCTTCCTGATGAGGATATTTCTCATAAGACAACAATGAGAAATACTACTAGCTGGGATTCCTTAAATCATATGTTGATTATATTAGCAATTAAAGAGAAATTAGATATTAATTTATCTCCATCAGATATTGCTGAGGCTACTTCTATAAAAAGAATTTTAAAAATAGCAAATAAAATTAAGTAGTTTTTATGAATTATTGTTAGATATGAAAGAAGCATCATTATTTTTATATGATCATATAAAGGAATTTAGATCATGCTATGCCTTAAAAATAGGTTCAAAGAAAATATCTTATGAAGAGGTATTGCATAGAGCTCTTACTCTTTCGGCGTTTTTAATTGATAATGGTACAAATAAAGAAACTATTGGTATTGTAGGTCAAAGAAAAAGCTCATCATATATAGGTTTATTAGGTGTTTTATTTGCTGGATGTAGTTTTACTCCAATTAACCCAAAATATAATATTACTAAAATAAACTCTATTATTAAGAGCTCTAATATTCGTATTCTAGTTGGAGATCTAGAGGATATTTTAGCGTTAGATAAATCTATAACCTCCAGAATGTTATTAAATATCATTCCTGATGGCTTATTTCATAAAAAAATACCAAACAATTATATTGATCAATCCATATTAAAGAGCATTAGTCCTCTTAAAGAGCCAATACAGAGCAAACATGATGATCTTGCTTATATAAATTATACATCAGGGTCAACTGGAACCCCTAAGGGCGTGAAAGTTTTGAGATCTAATTTATTTTATTTTTTAAAAAATATGTCAAATATGTATCAATTAGAAAAAGGATTCCGTGCATCTCAAATGTTTGATTTTAGTTTTGATCCTTCTGTAGCAGATATACTATTTACCTGGCTAAAAGGTGGTTTACTATGCATAGTTCCAGAAGAAGAATTAATTCTTCCTAGTGGATTTATCGTTCGTGAAAAAATAAATTTTTGGAATTCTGTTCCTTCTATAGCTAATTTCATGATAAAAACTGGCAATCTAGAAAAGAATAGCTTTCCAGAATTAACTCATAGTATGTTTTGTGGAGAACAATTTCCTATTCATGTAGCAAAAGCCTGGAGAGCTGCAGCTCCTAATAGCACAATAGAGAATTTGTATGGCCCAACTGAGGGAACTATCTATATAACTCGATATGTTTTTACTCTAGAAGACGAAAAAAAGTCATTCAAAAATGATATTGTTCCGATTGGTACGCCTTTCGATTATCATTCTTCAGTTATAATTGATGAAAACGATAAACCAATAGAAGATTCTCAGATTGGGGAAATTATTTTTTCTGGCCCTCAGATAACAAATGGTTATTTAGATGATCAATCTAAAACAGATATGGCTTTTACATCATTTAATTGGGATAGCTCATCTTTAATTTGGTATAGAACTGGAGATTTAGGGTATAGAAATTCTTCTGGAGATATAGAATGTATTGGAAGAAAAGATAGTCAAATTAAAATAGCTGGTAGAAGAGTAGAGATTGGGGAAATAGAATCAGCTTTATCAAGATTTAAGAAAACTGAGGGTGTAATAGTTGTTCCTTTAAAAGATAATCAAAATATTGTTATAGGATGTGTTGGGTATACATTAGATGATATAACTAAAGAACAGATTCTACGAATTAGAAAAGATATTATAGAGTTTTTAGATCCAGTATTTTTCCCAAAAAAAATTATTTCAATCTCTCAGTTTCCAAAATCAATGAGTGGAAAGATTGATAGAAAAAAATTAGAGATTATGGCAAAGGATATATAGTTTTGCATTTTTTTAACCATAAGATATATTTTAAGAAGCCAAAACACACAGACTTTTTGATATGGGATTATATTAATAGTGGACGATTAAAGTCAGTTATTCCAAATAGTTATAGTATATCAATTATTGGTACGAGGCCATTAGGGATATATCTTCATCCAAAAATTATTTTACTTTCATTGTTTTTATTAAAAGATTTTAAATTAGGAGTTTGTTCTAATAATTTAGTAGGATTTCTTAAGGATTCCTTAAAACAACTGCAGTGTATTCATATTAAAGCATGTTTAGTTACTATAAATCCTAAAGCGGTGATTACAGGAATTGATAACTGCTCACGTTTTGCCTGGCTGTCAAAAAATTGCAACTCATTTCCTTTTATAGCAATTCAAAATGGATTAAGACTAGCTTATGATTCAGAAGATGGACATCCATATCATGTGCAACATCTTTTTTGTTTTGGTCAGAAAGAAATTAATGACTTTCCAAAAATGGGATATGAAGTAGACAACTTTTATCCAGTCGGATCACTATTGGCGTCTAGGAAATTTAATATGACTATGCAGCAAGAGCCATCAAAAAATGATTTATTAATAGTTTCTTGTTGGAGAGGGAATATTGGATTTAGTAAAGATGTTCAAGATAGTATGAAAACAATGAATATAATGGATAATTTATTAGCTAAGTATTTAAAAAAAAGCAATCTTAAGGCAACTATAATGCTAAGGTCTGAAAGAAATGGGATTGATTGGTTTATGCCAGAAATAGGGTATTCAGAGGAGGATTATTATAAATTAATTTATGATAATTTAGTTAATATAGTTGAACCTAATTTTAAGGAACGTAATATTTATCCAGCTATGCAATATTCTAATTTAATAGTTGCGTCATTTCCTACAACTTGCCTTATTGAGGCTTTTTCGATAGGAAAGAAGGTATTGTATACTAGATTTGGAGATTGTGATAAAAAATATTATTCTGATATCCCTAAAGAAGTTATTTTTTCTTCAAATAGTAATAATGAAGATGATTTCTTTAATGCAATAGATGAGCTTTTATTAATTAAAAAAGAGACTTATATTAGTAAATATCAACAGTTAATGACTTATTATAATTCCTTCCCTAAAAATTATTCGACTACTGAGGAAATAAAAATTAAAATTAAACACATTATTAAATAAATATTAGTTTAATTCTGTATGGTATTCGAATTCAACTAAATAATAAAATCATGAATCAAAAAAAGTTTTATAGCCTGAAAGAAGTTAAGATTAGATGTACTGAAGGACGTTTTTTTTCCTATTCAGACTGGTTCGATAAAATATTTATTCCGTTATCAATGTACTTCGTTTGGCTATTTGTAAATCTTAGGATTAGTGCAAATATTATTTCATGGATTTCGGCATTCTTTGCAATAGTAGCTGCTATTCTAATTTCATGTCAAAATCCAATCTATATAATTATAGGTTCATTTTTTTATCTTATTTATTATTTATTCGATTATATTGATGGGGCTGTGGCAAGATTTAATAGAACTTCAGGAGTATCTGGTCAGTATATAGATTGGATAATGCATGTTATTTCTTCTTCAGCCATTATGTCTGGTATTGCAATTGGTGCAATCAGTAGTACTGGTAACTGGTTGATACCTTTTTGTATTTTAAGCGTAGTTTCTTCAATCTTGACCTATGCAAGATACTCCATGGCTTGGTTTGCAATTATTATGGACAATCAGCAAAGGCGATCAAAAGGTTTAGATATGGATAAAATTACCTTAGAAACATCAATTTATAAAAGAGATTATTTTCTTTATGATTTTATAAGGAAGTGCGTATGCAAATTTTATCATGAGGAAACTCTTATTTTTTCATTACCAATACTAGCCTTACTTCATTATTTTATTTCTTATACATATATAGATTTTAGAGTATTATTGGTAGTTGGTGGTGGTTTATTTTATTTTCCTGTTATGGTAATAGAAATACAAAAATTAGCTTCTAGTAAAAAGATACCAGAGGCCTCATATAAATTGTTTAAATCTAATGAAAAACCAGTTTTACCTGATGACCACTTCTTTAAATAAAATATAATAAGGCCTTGCTATGCAAATATTAATACCAGCAGCTGGAATGGGAAAAAGATTGGGTAACGCCACATCTGATAAAACAAAATGCATGGTCGAGATTAATGGAAAAACCTTAATTGAGCATTGCCTAGATATTGTTACATCTTTCCCAATAGATAGAATTATCTTAATTATTGGATATGAAGGAGAAAAGCTTAAAAATCTCCTTGGTAAAAGCTATAATGGAATTAAGATTATATATGTTGAAAATCCAGAATACGCTTCAACAAATAATATATATTCCGTCTATCTTTCAAAAAAATACTTAATTCAAGATGATACAATTCTTATAGAAAGCGATTTAATTTTTGAAAAGGAAATTATAAGAAAAATAATCAATAATAAATCTGAAAACTTGGCAGTTGTTGATCAATATAAGCCATGGATGGATGGAACAGTTGTAAAAATTAATTCAGAATCTGAGATAGATCATTTTATATCTAAATCAGAATTTAATTTCAATGATGCCCATAATTATTTTAAAACAGTAAATATTTATAAATTTTCAAAAAAATTCCTAAAGGATGTTTATATTCCTTTCTTGGAATCCTATGCAAGTGTATTGGGAAATAATGAATATTATGAACAGGTTTTAAAAGTTATTGTTAATTTAGATATGGGCCAATTAAAGGCTTTGTCGCTAAGTGGAGAGCTTTGGTATGAAATAGATGATTTGCAGGATCTTGATAATGCAAATGTCATTTTTTCTAAACCAAAGAATAAATTTGAAATATTATCAAAAAGATATGGAGGTTATTGGCGTTTTGATAACCTTATAGATTTCTGTTACCTTGTAAATCCATACTTTCCAACTAAGAAGATGAAAAATGAATTACATTATAGCTTAGATAAATTAATTCAAAGTTATCCATCAGGGGAAAGTACTCAAGCCTTGTTGGCAGGGCAAATGTTTGGTGTATCTCCAAAACAAATTGTTGTTGGAAATGGAGCTGCTGAGCTAATTAATATTTTAACCTCATCTTTAAATATAAAATTAGCTATTTTTAGCCCAACTTTTGAAGAATATACAGCTAGATTCGCTAATACAGAAATACATATTCCATCAAGTAAGGGTTTTAGATATGAGAAAAAGAATATCATAAGCATTGCTAGTGCTGCTGATGGGGTTATTTTAATAAATCCAGATAATCCATCTGGCAATTTCATACCCTATAAAGACATTATAGCTATTTTAAAAGCTTTAAAAGAAGAAAATAAATATTTAATTTTAGATGAGTCTTTTGTAGATTTTGCCGATAATGGTTTTGAATCATCTGCGCTTAATACTCCTGATCTAGAGAAATATGAAAATCTAATAATTATTAAAAGTATCGGCAAAAGTTACGGTATTGGAGGTTTACGTCTTGGCGTATTAGCAACTTCTAATCAAAAAATTATAAATCAAGTAAAAAATCAAATACCAATTTGGAATGTAAATTCAGTATCAGAATTTTATCTTCAGATCATTGGAAAATATAAAGCAGAATATAAGACTAGTTGTGAAAAAATTGCACTAAGAAGAAAGGATTTGCTTATAGGCCTATCTAGAATAAAATATATAACCCCTTTTCCATCTCAAGCAAATTATATTCTCATGGAAATAAAAGGTATAAATGCTACAAAACTTTCAGCTGATCTATGTAATAAGTTTGGTATTTTGGTTAAGGATTGCTCTGGTAAAAGTGGATTTGTTAAAAATAACTATATCAGGGTAGCTGTAAGAAATTCACGAGATAATCAATATTTATTAGAATGTTTAAAAAAGTTTGATACATAATACCTTATCGTTATGAATAATATAAAGCTAATATACCTTCTGAGATTGTTTATTAAATAATGAGGCTTATAAAAACATTAATTGATTTGAATGATCAGCATGATAGTTCTCAGTTAGTTCTATTAGGAACATGGTGTGTAAAAAAAAAAATAGAGTTATTAGATCAAATTAATGATTATAATATTGCTCCTTATCACTGGGATGATAATAAAAAATTTAAAAAAGATTTCTATTATTTGGAAAGTCTTCATGAAAGGGTCCTATTAGATTTTGTAGATTCATTAAATAATATTCATGGAATAGAAGAAGATACTAGATACTGGAGAATTATTATTGGTCCTTGGCTTCGTTTTTTTACTGATGTCCTTTTTGATAGATATGAAATTATTAAACAATCTCAACAGCACACAAACCTGGAATATACAATCCATAAATATAATGTAAGTGACATAATTCCTGAAGATTTTCCTGAATTTTATGATTACATTACATCAGATCAATGGAATGAAATCATTTTTTCAGAATGTATTAAACATCAAGGAATAGATTATAAAAATTTGCCTTCATCAATAATATTTGACCATATTAAAAGCAAAAAGAAGGTTACTTCTTTTATGGATATTATTAAAAATCTATTACGACTATATCAATCAATAATTCCAAATATTTTTAATAAAATATCAATCATCTTACCTAACTTATCAGTAATTAAGCTATTAAAGCTTCAATTATCGCTTAAACAGCTTCCTTATTTTATTCCTCCCTTTATAGATTACAAATCAAAAGAAATTGATATGTCTATAAGAAGCGCAATTAATTTATCATTTTCTAGAAATGAATTTGAAGATTTCTTAAGCGATCAAATATCTAAGAATTTACCAAAAATATATCTTGAATCATTTAAAGAGTATAGAAACAAATCGCTCAAGAGGTATCCAAGTAATCCTTCTCTTATTTATACCTCATATGCCTACCAATCTGAAGATAGTTTTAAGTTCTGGAGTGCTGAAAGAACTTCTTTAGGAACGAAACTAATAATTGGCCAACATGGTGGAACATTTGGGTTATCGTATTTTAATCAAACCGAGGATCATCAATTAAAGATTGCAGATAAATATATTTCATGGGGATGGAAATCAAGCCTTTACAAGAATATTATGCCAATGCCTTCTATAACTCTCAATGGCAATGATGTCATGTGCTCATCCCATAAAAATCAAGGCCCACTTATTCATGTTCTTGGGTGTTTACCAAGATATTTTTATAATTTCTTTTCAATGCCTATTGCTGGGCAGTTCTGTAATTACTTAGAAGATCAAATAAATTTTTTAAATGAATTAAATAAAAATAATCTTCAAAGACTAAAAATACGTCAGGATACTAGTGGTATCAAATGGGGTTGGGATATTGAAGGAGTATTAAAAAAGAATGGATTCTCAGATAATATTATTGATTCAAATATATCTATCAAAGATCAATTGAAAGGCTCTTCTTTATGTATATGTACACATAATGGCACGGTCCCTTTGGAGGCACTAGCTTTAAATTTTCCTACTATAATTTTCTGGAATTCTAACTATTATGAAATTAGACCCGAAGCTATTGATAGTATTAAAATGTTAAAAGATGCTGGTATTTTTTATGATTGTCCAATATTAGCTGCTAAACAAATTAATAAAATTTCATATAATATTGCTTCATGGTGGCAAGGAGAAAAAATTCAGAGTGCCAGATCTTCGTTTGTCAATAAATATGCTTTAAACTCAAATTATTCTTTAAATTTACTAAAAAAATTTCTAACTAAGCAAGCAAACATATAATGAAAAATATTGCTAAATCTTACCCATTTCAAGTATTTAGACATAGGATTTACATCCCCTTTTTAAATCTTATTGATCATATGAAAGATAAATATCGAAAAATTAGTACTCAAAAATATATAGAATTAGAAGATCTTGGTATAAGTAAAAAGATTGGATCTAGATATGAGTCTATAAGTTACAGTAAACTAAAGCTATTATCATTATTTTCTTTAAATGAAGGCTTTTCTAGCTTTCTTGATATAGGCTGTGGCTTGGGAAGGCCTATTATTGTAGCAGGTGAGAGCGGTTATAAAAAATTATATGGCGTTGATGTATCGAGTAGTTTAATTGATATATGTAAAAAAAATATCAAAACAATAGGTTTAAAGGCGGAGCTAGAATGTTCAGATGTTGATAATTATGACCTACCTTCTGGCAAGCTATGTATTTTCTTATTTAACCCTTTTGGTAAAGAAAAAATTCAAGATCTAATAGATAAGGTAAAAAATCGCAACCAAGATACACTTATTTTGTATCATAATCCAAAACATAGTAATCTTTTTCCCAATCACTTTAAGTTCAATGAGTTTAATTGGAATAATTTTGGGCTTTATAAGGAAAAATGTTTTTGCTATTTAATTCCTGCTAAATTAATTGATTAGTGTTATCTTTTAACACAAATTATAACTATAATTAAGTCTCAATAATTTAAAAATTAATATGATTGATATCTATTCTAACAAAACTGTTGTAATTACGGGCCATACTGGATTTAAAGGCTCTTGGTTGACTGCATGGTTAAAGCTTATGGGCGCCAATGTTATTGGTATATCATTAGATCCACCTACCTCTCCGTCGCACTTTCATGCGGCTAATATA
>CETH01038287.1_pt1 | contig 15296 bp, 14 predicted proteins | sample 361461 | NCBI WGS metagenome assembly CETH01 (sample SAMEA2622695, study PRJEB7988) | marine metagenome | isolation source: saline water (ENVO:00002010), including
ACATCATCCTCAAAAAAAGCTAATAAAGCTCCAATATTAGGCCCAGAACCCCTACCCGTTAACGCCAAACGAATGGGCTTAAACACCTTTCCTTTACCTAAATCAAGTTTTTTACAAACGGCATCTAACAGCGCATTATAATCATCCATTGAATCAGCAGTGGATGGTTCTAATAACTCTAAAAATGTTTTTAAAACCAAACATTGATCAGCCGAAAAAACCTGATCCTTTACTAAATCCAAGTAAGCCGAATCCGATTCAAAAAACACATCTAAATAATTCCTTACATCTGATAATACATCTAAATTATCCTGAATAGCCGCCACCGCTAACTGCTGTTTTTTTAAATCATACCCCTGCATAAGCTGACTAAAATCAGCTGAAACATAACGCATAACCAAACTATAAAGTGCTTCTACAGAAAGTTTCCGTAAATATTGACCATTCATCCACGTTAATTTTTGAACATCAAAAACAGCACCCGATTTATGAACACGATCTAAACTAAATTGTTTAATAAGATCATCACAAGATAATAATTCTTGTTCTCCATCAGGAGACCATCCTAATAGTGCTAAATAATTCATAAAAGCTTCACTCAAAAAACCACGATCACGATAATCCGTAATAGCAGTCGCACCATGACGCTTGGATAATTTAGATTTATCAGGACCTAAAATCATGGGCAAATGTCCAAATTGTGGAGCGGGTAATGATAAGGCTTCATAAAGGGCTAACTGTCGAGGCATATTAGAAATATGATCTTCTCCTCGAATAACATGAGTAATAGCCATAGCCGCATCATCTACAACAACAGCAAAATTATAAGATGGCGTTCCATCCGATTTCATTAAAACAAAATCAGATAATAATGAACAATCAAAACGAATCTCTCCTCTTACTAAATCCGTAAAAGTAATAACACGATCATCCATCATTTTAAATCGAATAGCATAAGGTTTACCTTCTGCTAACGCAATCTGAATATCTGTATCAGTCATGTCTGATGATCGTCGAGAATGAACATAAGGAATACCCTTTTTAATAGCAGACTCCTTTTCTTTTTCAATATCTTCAGGCGTTAAAAAACAATAATAAGCATAACCTGAATCTAACAATTTTTTTGCCATATCATCATAAACACCAGCTTTGATACGTTCGGATTGACGATACGATCCATAATCCCCTCCTTCATTAGGACCTTCATCAACCGTTAAACCAAGCCACTCTAAACCATCATAAATATTAGTTTCATACTGAGCATCAGAACGTTCTAAATCGGTATCTTCGATACGCAAAACAAAGGTTCCCTTATTAGCTTTAGCAAATAACCAATTAAACAAAGCCGCTCGTAAGGTACCTATATGCAAATTTCCTGTTGGTGACGGAGCAAATCGTAATCTCATGCGTGTATTATACACTATTTTTACAATTCTGCTTCTTTCTTTTTTTAACCAATTTACTTACAAATAATAAAAATAACCCTATGCTTTTACCCAGACGATAATGGTGGTGGATCTGCTACTACCACAGGTGCTGGAGACTTGTATAAATTAATTATATTTGTACTAATAGTCTGATATTTCTCATCTTTGGCTTTTTTATCAGCTGCTAATGAAGAAGGTAAATTATCTAGTGACATCTGCCTAAACTCTTGAAGTGCATCACCTTTCATTTCATTCTTTACTTCAGATAATGAAAATGACGATGAAAGTCTAGATACCTCTAGTGCTTTGAAACTTGATACTGAAGAACTCATATTTTATTTCCTTTAATTTTTTATTTTTAAAAAAGTAATCTAATAATTTAATTAAACGTTTAACTAGTTATCGTATTTTAAACAGCCATAATTTCAATTAATTTTAAAAACCATTTAAATCATGAATATAAAAAATATCAAACAAGAAAAAAATGATAAAGTATTAAACCAAATAACAACCCTTTAATATAGGCAATCCACATCATAACATAATAAGACAATCCTAATTTTTCTTTAACCAATTCCAATAATTTTTTATGCCAATTTAACATCATTTACCCTTAAAATATCTAAGCAACCCTAGATTAAAAAAATACCTTTAAAAAAATCAAACTCCTTTAACGTATCAAACTAAGAATTTTCTTTAATATAATTTAAGGCAGATCCTGCATTAAACCAATCAATTTGTTGTTGATTATAGGTATGACGACAGGTAATTAAATCCTCTGAACCATCCTGATGAGATAAACGCATCATAACATCTTTACCAGGACTTAATTGATCTAAATCCAAAATATCAATCACATCATCTTCTAAAATCAAATCATAATCAGCAGGATTAGCAAACGTTAGTCCTAACACACCCTGTTTTTTTAAATTAGTTTCATGAATACGAGCAAATGATCGAACTAAAACACAGCACACACCCAAATGACGAGGTTCCATAGCCGCATGTTCGCGTGATGACCCTTCTCCATAATTTTCATCCCCAACCACAATCGTTGATATACCTTCTTTTTTATAGGAACGAGCTACCGTAGGAACCGCTTCATAAGCACCGGTTAGTTGATTACAAACTGAATTTGTCTGATCAGTAAAATAATTAACCGCTCCAATTAAAAGATTATTAGAAATATTATCTAAATGTCCTCGATACTTTAACCAAGGTCCTGCCATAGAAATATGGTCTGTAGTACACTTACCTTTTGCTTTAATTAATAATCGACATCCCTGATAAGTAGCTTCATCAAAAGGAGCAAATGGTGTTAAAACTTGCAATCGATCTGAATCAGGATCAACATCAACCACAATACCATCACTATCTTGTGCCGGCGCCTCATAACCTAAATCTTCAACATCAAACCCAGAATCAGGCAATTCTTCTCCCACAGGAGCATCTAACTGAACAAGATCACCCTCCTTACTCGTAAGCGAATCTGTTAACGGATTAAAGTCTAACCGACCACCTAAAACCATAGCAGTCACAATTTCCGGTGATGCAACAAAAGCAAAGGTATTAGGATTACCATCATTACGTTTTGCAAAATTACGATTAAATGAAGTTAAAATAGAATTTTTTTCTTCACCACCCTCGCGATTACGTTTCCATTGACCAATACAAGGTCCACACGCATTCGCTAAAACAACACCTCCAATAGATTCAAAATCAGCTAAGATTGAATCTCTTTCTACCGTATAACGAACTTGCTCAGATCCAGGTGTAATAGTAAATTCAGATTGAGCAATCAATGCTTTTTCTTTAGCCTGACGTGCAATCGAAGCAGCTCTTGCTAAATCTTCATACGATGAATTCGTACACGAACCAATCAAACCCACTTCTAACTCTAATGGGAACTCATGTTCTTTTGCAGCCTCCCCAAACTCCGAAATTGGCCACGCTTTATCAGGAGAAAAAGGTCCGTTGATGTAAGGTTCTAAAGTTGCTAAATCAATTTCAATAACCTGATCATAATAATCATAAGGGTTATCCAAAACTTCAGGATCAATTCTCAAATCATTTTTAACAGCCGCTGCTAAACCCGCAATATCAGCTCGATTCGTAGCACCTAAATAACGACTTATAGCATCATCATAACCAAATAACGATGTAGTAGCACCAATTTCAGCTCCCATATTACAAATCGTTCCTTTACCAGTAGCAGACAAAGAATCAGCACCAGGACCAATATATTCCAAAATATGACCTGTTCCACCCTTAACCGTTAAAATTCCTGCAACTTTTAAAATAACATCTTTAGATGCCGTCCAACCCGACAACTCTCCCTTTAAAACAACACCAATCAACTTAGGAAATTTTAACTCCCATGGCAACCCTGCCATAACATCAACCGCATCAGCACCCCCAACACCAATAGCAATCATACCTAAACCACCAGCATTAACCGTATGAGAATCAGTACCAATCATTAAACCGCCTGGAAAAGCATAATTTTCTAATACAACTTGATGAATAATACCAGCCCCTGGCTTCCAAAATCCAACACCATATTTGTTTGATACTGATTTCAAAAAGTTATAAACTTCTTTATTAACATCTAAAGCCGTTGATAAATCTTCATCAGCCCCCTCTTCAGCTTGAATCAAATGATCACAATGAACCGTGCTAGGAACCGCCACTCGCTTTTTACCCGCCTGCATAAATTGTAACAACGCCATTTGTGCAGTTGCATCCTGCATAGCAACACGATCTGGATTAAATAAAACGTAATCCACACCACGCTGAAATGGCTTATCAGGAAAAACATCAACATGAGCATATAATATTTTTTCAGCCAACGTTAACGGTCTGCCTAACAACGCTCTTGCTTTAGAAACCTTCGCTGAAAGTGACTTATAAAAAGCTGCAATCATATCACTATCAAACGCCATAAAATATTCTCCTCAACTGTAACTAATTACTATATGCCCTTTTTACAATTATTTAAACACAAAATAAGATCAATTTTAAACAACGAACTATCCATTCAAGCAATATATGCATATTAAAGCGTAGATCCCATCGATTTTTTAAGGTACCGAAACAACGAATTACCTTTAAAAGATGAGTTCATATCAGAACTTACATCTAACAAATCCATTAAAGAAGGAAAAATATCATGTATACTACCTTTACGTAATACAGGTTGAGTACTAACAACCCAAGCTTCTTCGTTTGGAATTTGTAACTTACGATGATACCCATAATTTGTAGTAATTAAAAACTCTGTATTTTCAAATTCTTGTCGCTGTTTTAAAGCATCAATAATCAAACCTAAACTCTTATCTGTATTTTTGATTGCCATAGAATATTTCATAGCACCTTCTCGATATCGCCATCCAACATAATCAACATTAGTAAAATTAAGCACTAAAAAGAAAGGCTCCTTTTGATTTTTAACATAATCACTAGCTAAAACCCCTATTTCAGTAGATGTTCTATAAGAAATAGCAGGACTATCCGTAACTTCTGTTAAATGAACCAAACTAGCCTGAATATCAAGCGGATATTCTTTATCAATAGGAACAGACAAAAAACATTTTATGTCAAGCTGAGGCTTTAATAATTTTAATTGTTCAATAAAACTACTATCATAAAACTGTTTTGAAGAATATCCAGAATAAGCCATCAATGTTGAATCATGACTAACTAACATGCCCTCATCAATGCCTAAATTACGATAATTACCTCGCTCAATTAACAACCTATAATTAGGTAGCTTATTACGATTAAGCAATTCATAAAAGGTAGCACGACTCACACCTTCAACAACAATATAAACAACATTTTTAGCAAATAAATTAAAACTAAAAAATAAAATAAAAAGAAAACTAAGGATAAACTTCATTATAGTATTTATACAAAAAAACAGCGTCTCATTCAAGAAAAATATATGATTTTAAAATCGTTGCCAAATAATGATAGTCCTGAACATCAAGCTGATCCGCTCGCTTGGATAACAATCCCTGAATCTCTGTAATATTACGAATATCATCCTTAAATAAAAGATAAGGACTTTGTCTTAACGAAGTTGATAATTTCTTACGTTTCCCCCAAAAACAAGCTGATACAATAGCCTCTACCAAGCGAGCATGTTCATCATATAAAATTTGGTTAGGCGTTAATCGTATCACTGCCGAATCAATCTTAGGAACCGGATTAAAACAATGCTTTGATACATCAAACAAATACTCTATATCAAAATGATATTGTGTAAACACAGATAAAGCCGTATAGACTTTTTGAGATGGCTTAGCAATACATTTATGAGCAAATTCTTTCTGAATCATAATCGTAATATTACGAAATAATGATTTATGCTTTACCAATAATTGAATTAATTTAGCCGATATATAATAAGGAATATTAGCAACTATAGTTAAAGGCGATTGAAAACCAGAAAAATCAAGTTTTAAAACATCCTCACAAATCCACTGAATAGATATATCCTGAGGCAATCTTTGTTTCGTATTATCAATACAAACAGAATCAATTTCAACAACAGTTAAGGGTACATTTAAATCGACTAACGCCTCGGTTAAAATACCATCACCACAACCAATCTCTAAAATATGATCCGACGGCAAAATAGCTAAAGAGCCTATTATTTTTCTAATAATATTATGATCAGTAAGAAAAACCTGCCCTAACTTTGGTTTACCCATTAGCATTCACAAAGCGGCAAGCTAATCGAATAGCTGCAACCATAGAATCGATGGAAGAAAGAGACTGATAAGCACGATCAAAAGCCGTACCATGATCAGGTGAAGTTCGAATAAAAGGTAACCCAAGCGTTACATTCACAGCATCATAAAAATGGTTTAATTTAATAGGGATTAAGCCTTGATCATGATACATAGCCAACACACAATCAAATTCACCACGATTCGCACGATAAAACAAAGTATCTGCTGAATAAGGTCCCGTCACTTTTATCGATGGATCACAATCAATAGATTTGATAAAAGACGTAATAACATCCTGTTCTTCAGAACCAAAAAGACCATTTTCACCAGCATGAGGATTTAAGCCAGCAACCGCAATATGCCCTTCTTGATTTCCAAGCAAGCGCAGAAACTCTATAGCATGATCAACCTTACGTTGTAATAAAGATGGAGTAATCAACGATGAAACAGCCTTCAACGGAACATGAATCGTAGCTAAAACAATATTTAACGTAGGCGTATGAAAAGCCATTGAAACATAATTAACATTGGTTAATTGCTGTAACAACGTTGTATGTCCCGTACACTTAATACCCGCTAATTGAAACGATTCTTTACAAATAGGAGCTGTAACCAAAGCATCAACATGTCCTGCTAAAGCAGCCTCAGTTGCATCACAAATATACTGATGTGAAGCCTCTCCATTTTTTGGTGATGGCGCATTAAAATCAAAAGAACTATCCCCATAACTATCTGAAAAATAAAGAGTATTAGGTTCATAATCTCGTCCTGGCTTATACTCTAAAATAGTTTTATGGCGAACAAATTTAATTAAAAAAGGATGCTCTAACAAAGATCGAGAACCAAATAAAACAGGAATAAAAGGATAAGCAGACGAAAAATAATCAATAGCCCTCAACGTAACTTCAGGCCCAATTCCCCCAGGATCTCCCATTGTAAATGCTAAAACAGGTAAGGAAGTACGATTAGGCTGATTCATTAATGACAATATCATCTAATAAATCTGATTTTAGTACATACCTCATAAAAATATGATGGCTCAATGCAGCTAATCGATATTTACAAGTAAATTGATACCGCCCGCGTTTCGTAATATCAGATGATATAACATGAGCATTTAATAATTTTAATAAACGTTTTACATAATCAATCGATTCAAACGAATCTACTGTAACAACAAGCGTTCTAATAGAAGATACTAAATGAAAACGCTTTACTAAATAAAAACACCCATAAAACAAAGCGCCCATCAAAACCAACCCTAAAACAAATGCGTATAATTTTGTACCTAAAAAAGCAGCCAATAAACCAGAAAACCATAATGCAAAAAAATAAGTATGATCAATATGAGGAGAAGAAAGTTGCGTAATCCATGCAATCATAAATGAAAAAACAGAAACAGATACACCAACACAAAGTAATAAAATCAAATAATAAAATGTAGTCGCAATAGCAGGCATAGCCATCCACATAAAAGCTGTAACCAAGTACATTAAAACACTAAACAACCCAATATATAAACGTAAATCAAAGGTAACAAGCTGTTTATTAACAGGAATAAACCATACACCTATTAAAAAACAAAAAGAAGCCATACTTATCAAAGAAAAGGTAATAAATGTAAAATCAACCATATCCCTATTATATAAAATTAGTGAGATCTAGAGTAGAGTAAAAATTAAAATAATAGCCACCAACCCTATAATAAGAGGCATTACAAGCATAAAAAACTGTTTTCGTTTATTTTGTAAAACGTCAACTTCAAGTAATCCCAAAGATGTAATCTGATAATGAGTAATTCCACCTCGTCGAGTCATCGACTTCACACATCCCTTTTGTTCCCAAAAGGAAGCTAATTGATGAATTTTTTTATAAGAAATTTTTAAATGATCCTGTAATGCCGTTTCAGAAATAAAAGACATCGACATACTAGATAATCTAAATAATACACGTAAAAAACGATTTTCAGCAGAAAAAATCATACCACACTATCCTCATATAAAGCGTCAACCTTTTGATCCAAATAATCAAGTAAAAATTGGGAAGATATATCCTGCCCCGTAATTAATTTTATCAAATCATTAGATTCATATAAGCGTCCTTTTTTATAAATATGCATAGACAACCATTCCTTAATGGGCAACCAATTACCTGATTCAATAAGCGTATCGATATGAGGTAATGAAGACTCTAAATGATCATATAACTGAGCAGCACAAATCGACCCAATAACATAAGTAGGAAAATAACCAAATAAAGCAGAAGACCAATGGATATCTTGTAACACCCCCTCACTATCAGAAGATGGCGAAATACCAAGATAAGTTTGATAAGCCTCATTCCAAAAATCAGGTAAATCTTTTGTTGATAACGAGCCATCAAATAACTTACATTCACATTCAAATCGAATCATAATATGACATAAATAACTTATTTCATCAGCTTCTACCCGAATAAAACCAGGTTCAACTTTATTAACTTGTTTCCATAAATCATATGCAGAAACATCCGTAAATTGAGTTGGAAAATAAGATTGAATCTTAGCTAATTGCCCTTGCCAAAATGGTAATGATTTGCAAATATGATTCTCCCATAAACGAGATTGGCTTTCATGAATACCAAGAGATACAGCCTGAGCTAAAGGTGTTCCAAAAAACTCTTTTTGTAATCCCTGTTCATAAAGACCATGACCGCCTTCATGAACGGTACTAGTAATACCACTAAAAAATAAGTGTTTATCCAATCGTGTTGTAACACGAACATCACTAGGATGAATATCAATCGTAAAGGGATGTGAAGACCGATCCTGTCGACCTTGCTTAAAATCAAACCCCATATTTTTTAATAAATCCAACGTATACAACCATTGGTGCTGCGTATTAAAAGGACCTTGAATAGGTTTATAACATAACGTTAAATCCTGAACTCGTTTTAATAAAGGTAACCCACGTTCTTTTAAATCAGCAAATAACTGCTCAACTCGTTTTACAGTCATACCTGGTTCAAACTCATCAAGTAAAACATCATAAGTCAACCTGTCAGAATCAATAAAAGCTGCTTTTTGTCGTGACAAATCAATCAATTTAGCTAAATAAGGTTCAAAAAGATTATAATCATTTTGTTCTTTTGCTTGTTGCCAAACATGAGTTGATTCAGCAACTAAAGCTGAATACTGCCCCACAAAATCCGTTGGCAACTGAGTTTTTTTTCGCCAATCTTTATACAATTCCTGCACAAGACGTGATTGCTCAAACGTTAATGAATCAAGTAAAATATCCTGAGTTGATAAATCAATACAAGCTCCCAAAATATGTTTAAATCGATCACTAAGCCAATAATCATGAGCAGTTTTAGCAAGCCACGAACATTGCTTTGAGCGAAATTGTATAGCATCAGAAGGCATATAAGTTTCTTGATCCCATGACAATACTGACTGAATCGATGAAACCGTTGCCATGGACTGACAATAATCAATAAGATCATCAAAAGGTTTAGCCATACCCGTATCTTAATCGAAAAGAAAGACACTTGTACAGCTCCAACACAAACAAAAATTCTTAATCAAAAATAAACGTATCTTATATTTTATTTTTCATAATTAATTTACGATCATTAGCCATTTGATAAATTTCATTTCTAAAATCTGGATTCATCGACAACATATAACTAAAATCTCGCTGCAATAAAACAAAAATTAAACAAGGTTCTATACAAACAACAGTCGCATTACGAACTTCCTTGCTCACTAAAGACATTTCACCAAAAAATTCTCTAGGGCCCAATCGTGCAAGAAATTTATCACGACGAAAAATAAATCCAGCCTTAATAGAAACATCAACACGTCCTTCTTTTATCATATAAAAAGAATCTCCCTCATCACCTTGATTACAAACAATTTCACCCTTTTGATACGAAAAAAGCATAACATAAGGTAAAACTTTTTCAATTTGTCCAATCGTCATTGAGTTAAAAAATTCAACATTACGTAACACTTTCATAAAGTTAGAAAGATCAACATCACGAATATCTAGTTTTTCCATATACCATCATCCCCCATTACACAGTTCCTAATATTTACATACTAAAAACTCGTTACATCTATTAACTATCTACCACAAAACAACCCTATTAAAACACTATTGAATAACCAATAAAAAACTATAATTCAAAATTTAAATAAAAAAATGAAATTTATTAAAAAAAAAAACGATAATTAACTAAATAGAAACAAAAAATAATTGAGAAAATAATATGTTATCACACATTCCTAGCCCTAATCCTAGCCCTAATCCTAGCCCTAGTCCATGCCCTAGTCCTAGTACTAGTACTAGTGCTAGTGCTAGCTCAAATAGCACTCAAAAACTACCTAAAAGACCATATCCTCAAGATCATCAAAGTTATAAGAAACAACGTATCATTCCATATGAAACGATATTAACTAACTATGAAGATCTAAATACGAAGCTAGAAAATTTAATTAAAATTTCTACCTCTTCCAATCAAGATATAAAAGATCTAAAGACTGAAAGATTTATTAACTTAATAATCAAACAAATTGAAATAACCATGTACTTTAATTTCGATGAATATTCAACAGAATGTAAAGATTATGGAAAAGCAAAAGTTATTTCTAATAAAAAAGCATTATATCTAAGATTTGAAGATTTTGATAAAAACATACTTTTACAATTACGAATTGACTCAAATGAATATGATCTTGAAGCTAGTAAAACAGGTGAGTTAATGAAAATAGCAAAATCACAAAATAATGGAACCCTAAATTATCAATGGATTCAAAACAATTTATTGGATCCAACATTAAGAGGTTTTAAAAGAAAATCAATGCAATTACACGATCAAACAAATTTTATAGAATTAGAACCAAATAAAAAAGAAATCGAAAAAAAATATGATGAAGTAGGTCGATTATTATTATTAATGACTGACAAGGGAACCTTACACAGCCGAAGACTCAATGCTACATTAACAAACAAAGATCTTGAAAAAAAATATATAAAAGCTAAAACATTTTTCACGGAAAATAACGCAAAAGAATTATTAGATCAACTCAAAATAATATTTCCAACATATTATAAAAATAACTTTGAACAAAAGTTGATACCACCCAATCCCAACGAAAAAATTTCAGAATTTATAAATAGAATCCATACAACAAAAACAAAAGAAACAAATACTAACATCATAACACTAGCCAAATTTTTATACTTTTTATCGATTCCATACAAAGACTTTCAAACAAGAGATATAAATAGTAAATTATCTTCAAAAGAGTGGCAGTGGCAATCTTTTTATATTAATAATCCAGAAGAAATAAAAAATCATATATATAAAAAAATAACGCTAGCAATTGAATTTTCTGAACATATGCAAACAATAACCCATCCAGATATTAAGTTTTGGGAATTTAAGATCGATTACCCAAATTAACCTTTACAAATCGCTATGCCCACATATGGTCGAAATCAGGTTAAAATGATAGCATTTAAAGATGGAAAATAGAGACCATTCAAAAAAAGTTGTAGATGGAAACGACAGAGCCCCATCTAGAGCCATGCTACGTGCCGTTGGCTTTACTGATGAAGATTTTAAAAAACCTCAAGTTGGAATTGCCTCCACCTGGGCGATGGTAACCCCATGTAACATGCATATTAATATGTTAGCCGTAGAAGCTGAAAAAGGGGTTAATAAGGCCGGTGGAAAAGGGATTATTTTTAATACAATAACCATCTCTGATGGTATTTCTATGGGAACAGAAGGAATGAAATACTCACTTGTATCCCGAGAAGTAATTGCAGACTCAATTGAAACGGTCAGTGGGTGTGAAGGATTTGATGGCATTGTTACCATTGGAGGCTGTGATAAAAATATGCCAGGCTGTATTATCGGCATGGCCAGACTAAATCGTCCCAGTATTTTTGTCTATGGGGGAACCATTATGCCAGGAAAGCATAAAGGAAAGGATGTAGATATTGTCTCCGTTTTTGAAGCTGTCGGTGCCCATGCAAATAAAACCATTGATGATCAGGAACTAAAAGAAATCGAAAGTTCAGCAATACCAGGTCCAGGATCATGTGGTGGTATGTATACAGCCAACACCATGGCATCAGCCATCGAAGCATTAGGGTTAAGTTTACCAAATAGTTCAGCTCAAGCTGCTATTTCACCAGAAAAAGTAGTAGATTGCCAAGAAGCCGGTAAAGCCGTATTAAATTTAATGAAAAAAAATATTAAACCAAGTGATATTTTAAATAAAAAAGCATTTGAAAATGCCATTACCGTTATCACAGCCTTAGGTGGATCAACCAATGCGGTACTACATTTATTAGCCATCGCTCATGCTGCTAATGTAGAGCTAACCTTAGATGATTTTACACGTATTGGTAAACAAGTGCCGGTTTTAGCAGATTTAAAACCCAGTGGAAAATTTACGATGAGTAAATTGGTTGAAATTGGAGGCATTACACCACTTATGAAACGTTTATTAGATCATGGTTTACTACATGGAGATTGTTTAACTGTCACAGGAAAAACAGTTGCTGAGAATTTATCAACCATAACCGATTATCCAGAAACTCAAGACATTATCCAACCATTTTCTAATCCAATCAAACCAGATGGACATTTAACCATCTGTTATGGAAATTTAGCAAAAGAAGGTTCCGTAGCTAAAATTTCTGGTAAAGAAGGATTATTTTTTGAAGGCAAAGCTCGTGTCTATAATTCCGAAGAAACAGCATTAGCATGTATTTTAGATGGTACTGTAAAAAAAGGTGATGTGATTGTTGTAAGATATGAAGGTCCTAAAGGAGGACCAGGCATGAGAGAAATGTTATCACCTACCGCAGCCGTTATGGGCAAAGGATTAGGTAAAGATGTGGCTCTTATTACAGACGGTCGATTTTCAGGTGGTTCTCATGGTTTTGTTGTGGGACATATTACACCGGAAGCATATGAAGGAGGTTTGTTAGCCATTGTAGAAGATGGCGATACCATTCAAATTGATGCTAAAAACAAAGAAATCAACTTATGTATTGATCCATCAGAAATCGATAAACGATTATCAAACTGGAAAAAACCAAAACCTAATTATACTCGAGGCGTATTAGCTAAATATGCTCATACCGTTAGCTCTGCCTCTTTAGGTGCAATTACAGATAACTTTTAATATTCTTAAAAAATCAACAACAGTCTAGAACAGAAACAATAGTATCCTTTACTTTATCTTTATACCTATAAAGCAATAACCCTTCCCCTATCAAACATGGTCCAATTGCAAATTTTAAAGCAGCTACTCCTAAAGTATGGGAAACAAGTTTTTCTGACAGAAAGATCGATGCACAAACTGTAACACTACCACTAAGAAATAAGCAAAAAGCAGCACACATGGTTAGTCCAATTCTACTACGATCATCTACACTTTCTCTATCAGATTCTGCATCTACTACTACAACTACGGGATCAACTACAGGGCTTGCTTCTAGATCTAAGCCCTCATTAGGTTACGCTTCCTGAACTGACACCACCTCGGCTATTGGAGGGAATACAGGCATTGAAATTAAAGGGGGTCTTACACCATTCATAACTTAAGCCTCCCATATAAATAAGAAAGCAACTTAAAAAAGGGATTTATCTTACCGCTTCTACACCCTTGAATACGATATAAAAGAGTATCAACCACCTTTCTATCCTTACAATAAGTATCCTCTTCTAACATCTCAAGAATACTAACTATATCTGAATTAGTCTGAATAACAGTTAAAATAGTAGCATTCTGAGAAAAACGTAATAATACTTTTAAAATAATATTAGTATAATGTTTTCGAGATAGTAAATTTACAAGCAAATTAATAGCTTCCTTGTAATATAAATCATCATGATATTCAGAAACATCATAATTAGCTAACGTTAACAAAATCCAAAGATGTTTTGATAGGTCTTTTGATGATACAGAATTAGAACTCGTTTTTAATAAACCAACTAATATATTAAAAACTAAATCAGGCCGATATTCCAAAATTAACAATAATTGATCAAACATTAACCCCGTCCCTGAAGAACTAAGATAATGTTTAGAAGTAGTAATTGAATGATTCTCGACATCTAACATAGTAACAAGTTCTAACGGTGTTATATGAGAAAAATTAAATATACCAAGAAAAAACATTTGATTTAAAAGATCAATCGTTAAACTATCCTTCCTATCAATCGGATTAATTGCTAAAAACGCAATTAAATCAGAGACAAAACTTGGAAACATATCTAATTTATCCCCCAAAACAATATCGGAGGTATATATAGAAGAAAAATTCATTATTATCTGATTAACAACTCGTTTTAAATCCTTATTATCATATAACAACACCTTAAAAAGTTTTTCTACAACCGTTATATGTTCAAAAAAAACATTAACAGCATCAAAATCCCCATCTCCAAGATCATCAACATTGCTATTAAAAAATTGCTTAGAAACAGACCCGTCATGACTTAACGTCATTAAAATATCATTTAACTGTCTAACATAATCATTAATAGCAATTATATTAGAATCTGTAGAATCCAATTGAGCTAAAGATTCAAGCACCTGATTCAATTGATCAAACATCTGACAAATCCTAATATTAGGATTTTCATAAACTAAATGTGACATATTAACTTTAATAAAACTAACATCATTTTATTATCTCCTTTCATCTTATGTAGTAACTAGATGACAAAATTTCTATTCCCCCTTTTGCTCAATTATTTAATGGATGCAATAAAGCAAAAAACACCGTAATAACAGGTGTTCTTATCAGGATATCTAGAAAAATAAAATTTATAGTTTAGTTATATAACAACAACAATAAACAACTATTTATTCTAGATCATAAAATATGTAAAAACACAAAATAAGGAGGTTTTTTCCAATTCCAGCGAAGATTACCGATTGCAAACGGAAATCGATTCGTTAAATAGGCAACCGTATAATGTTGTTTTGTTATCATAGTATATATCTTATAGTTTAATTAATTATAAAAACCCTTTTATTAAGGCTTATATACATATTATCGATTTAAGTCATAGAAAAATTTCATTTATTTTTAAAACCATCTAAAACACCAACTCCGAATAA
>CETH01071797.1_pt1 | contig 15293 bp, 12 predicted proteins | sample 361461 | NCBI WGS metagenome assembly CETH01 (sample SAMEA2622695, study PRJEB7988) | marine metagenome | isolation source: saline water (ENVO:00002010), including
ATGTCATTTGAGGATGATTATCAGAAGTAACTAATGTGATTGAATTTAAATCATGATCCTGAACAATAACCCAGTCATAAAACCCTACTGTCATTTCTGGATACTTATATTGTTTATCTGAAATATCAGGCAGATCTTCCAGCATCCTACCTAAGTCATAAGTCCAATATCCAATTGCCCCACCTTCAAAAGGAAAAGATGAGTTAATAGTTTTATATGAATATTCGGATATAAGTTTATCTAAAATATCCCATGGGTTCCCTTCAAGTTTTTCTTCATTACCATTCTTTATTACTGAAATGTATTGAGCAGTACTTTTCACAACAAGAAACGGATTTGCAGTCAGGTAACTGTATTTTCCCATTTGAGAAGTATTAGACGCACTATCCAAAAACATACAATGATCTATTTTTCCAAAACAATCAACTATAGAAACAATATTTTCTATATCTGGTAAAACATCAAATGTGGTAGACAATTAATTATCCAAATTAGATAAGCTTCTTAATCTCTGGTTTCAATCCTTCAGCAATAACCGCATAGCCTTCTGCGGTAGGATGACGAAAATCAGGCATTAAAAGCACATGTTCAGGTTTAAATATCTCAAGTCCATTTTTATAATGAGTGTTTGAATCGCCTGCTTCATTAATAGCTTTAATTGCTTTTTCTATTTCTGTACGCATCATTTTCATAGTCATTCCAACATTATTTACAGTATCTTCTCTGTCTTCAAAATAAATGGGAGAAAAAACCAATATAGGAGTAGTTGGATGTTTTTCTCTAATTATCTTTATGAAAGCCATTAATCCCGGGCCAAATGTACGCTGATTAAGAGTATTTCTAACTTGAGGAACTGAACCTATATCTATAGTAATAACATCAGCTTCCTCATCTCTTATAGTACAAGCTAATAAAGGATCTAAATGGGCCTCACCCCCATAACCCATACTCACTAATTCAAGATTAAGTGACCTAGAAATAATTGAGGTCCACCCGTCACTAGGCCTTTCAGCCCCAATACATTGTGTTATTGAACTACCATATGCAATCCAACGAGGGTTTGATGATGGTTCAGGTTTAGCAATCTCAGAGCCTTCTTCAATATTAATACCCCTCAATGTAAAACTGGTTAAATGAGGGAGCCAGATTTGAACTAGTTTCATTTCATTAGCTAATTCGCTAAATAAAATTGAAGAAGTTCCTGATGTGGCTTGAGAATCTGTATACATTCCATTGACGTACAGATCGGCATATGCCTCAGCTCCACCCCAATAATTACCACTCCCCCAACCTTCTACCGGACTAATAGTATCGCTAGCTAGATATTCATCTGCCGGACAATCAGCCAAGATCTCAATATCACAACTTGTTGTTTGGAAACTAAGCGTCATGCCAGAACTCATATCAGCCCAATAAACTAAGCCTGAGTCATAAAGAGTTCTGTCTTTCGTTTGGATTCGTGTTGGATGAACAGAATCTTCTGTAGTATCAAAAGATATTGCCCCTGTCCAGGTTATATTATTATCGTTAGGTGAAATAAATTTACGCATAAAAATCCTTATATATTACTTAAAAAAACTCAACATATGGTTCTGAGTCAACAGGAGTATATTCTGTAGGTGGAAACTGTTTCAATACATCCTCATCGATATCAGTTCCCCAACCTGGTCCATCTGGAGGCATAGAAAATCCATCTTTTATTGGAATATCATTCGTTAATACTGCACTATATCTATCTAAAAAGCTGACAAATATTTCTTGTTTAAATGCGTTTGCAGTAGCAATTGCAAAGTGTAAACTTGCAACAGTTGAGATTGGTCCATTTGAATTATGTGGTGCGACACTTACATAGTGTGTTTCAGCAGCAGAAGCGATCTTTCTTAATTCTGTCATACCACCTGCATGACATATATCAGGTTGAATAATAGAAACTGATTTCTCTTCTAATAACGGTTCAAAATCATACCTGTTGTACAGCTGTTCTCCAGTTGAAACAGGAACTCGAACCTTACGTGCAAATTCACCCATAACAGCAGCATTATCAAACTGAACTGGTTCTTCAAGCCAAGCAACGTTGAATGGTTCTATTTTTTCAGCTATCTGCAGTGCACTCCAAAAATCTACTCTACCTCTAACATCAAGTGCAATCTGTATATCAGGACCTACAGCATCTCGAACAGCCTTAACTAAATCCACTCCTCTATTTATACGCTCAGGAGTAGTTACATAAGTACCTTTAAATGGATAAAACTTTATTGTTTTATAGCCTTTTGAAACAATATCAAGCGCCGCTTTAGCATGTTCTTCAGCAGTGTCAGCAACTTCAAACCAACCATTAGCATATACGGCAATTTTATCTCTGACTTTACCACCAAGTAATTCGTATACAGGAACTCCGAGAGCCTTACCTTTTATATCCCATAATGCTAAATCAATTGCACTTATTGCACTCATCGTAAGTGCTCCTCCCGTCCATGTAACTCTCCTGTAGAGAGAATTCCATATGTACTCTATTGCAAAAGGATCTTTCCCAATCAGAAACTTAGTAAATTCTTCAATTTCTGCAGTAAGTGCATGATCTTTAAATTGTAAACTTCCTTCACCTACTCCATGAATTCCTGAATCTGTATATATCTTTATAAATAGCCAATTCCACCCTTCTTTCCAATCATCATCTTTAGGAACTGATGACATTCTAAAAACTTTAACGTCTGTTATTTTCATCTATATCTCCATGTAAATTAGATACATAATGATCAAATAATTAATTTATAAAACTGAGATTATCATTTATTTATTTTTTGTACCATAATATATAAAGGTTTTTAGTGTTACAAATGAATCAAATATCTTCCATAAGTGAATCTGAGTTAATCAAACGGTTACACAATATTATTATTGAAAATACCTCACCTGATTCTACGTCTGAAAATATCGACATGGGAATTGGAGATGATGCCGCTATTGTAAATCCTATAAAGAATAAAAATGTTGTAACTACAGACACGATGGTTGAAAATACTCATTTCATCTATGATGTTACAAATTTTCGAAACTTAGGTTGGAAATTATTAGCGACAAATTATAGTGATATAGCCGCAATGGGATGTCGTCCACTTCACAGCGTTATTAACTTAGGACTAAGAGAAAATCAAAAAATCAGTGATGTAGAAGAAATGTATTTGGGTTTCTGTGATCTAATAAATGAGTTCGGCGGAGCTATAATTGGTGGAGACATAGTAAGGTCAGATACATTTTTTATTTCTATAACGGTTACAGGAGTATCTGAAGGTAACATTATTCTCACCAGAAAAAAAGCTAAAATTGGGGATGAAATATTTGTTACAGGTAATTTAGGAAACTCAAAAGTCGGATTAGAAATTATTTTGAATTCACCCGATCATATAACATCTGATAACAATAAAAGCTTCATAGAAGCTCACACCAGACCAACTCCAAAAATTCAACAGGGCTTAGATTTGGTACGTGCATGCATCACAACAGCAATGGATATAAGTGACGGGCTACTAAACGACTTAAAAAAAATGTGTGACTCAAGTGATGTTGGAGCAGAAATATACATAGAATCAATACCAGTAGACAAACATCTCAAAAATATGTATCCGGAAAAATGGGATGAGAAAGTTGTCCAAGGTGGAGAAGATTATGAACTATTATTCACTGCAAGCTCTGATTCAATTAATATACTAAATGATATTTCAGAATCAGAATTTTTCTCAATTGGAAAAGTAACTGAAAAATCATCTGGAATAAAAATTATAGATTCCAACGGAAAAACAAAAACATACAACGAAGTCGGCTGGGATCACTTCAAAGGCAAATAATGGATTACATTACAATTGATATAGAAAAAGGGGCATTTCGACCTACTGAAATCCTGTCTGAACTTAGGATAGTTGCTGAAACACTTTATGCGCCAATGAAAATGGTAGGTTTTTGGGATAAAGTAGAAGGAATGCATCTCTGTCCGCAAATTGAAAGGCATAAACCTTGTTTGTGCGATCCTGAAAATCCTGGAGAGAAATTTATATCATATGTGAAAATACTTGAACGAGAACGTCAAGCTGCATTAGCGATTTCCTTTAGCCACTCTGGAATCACTATTTACATGTCCTAATCAAAAACAGTTTGATATTGATTAGAATTATCAAAATTTACATCTACTAAACTAGATCCTGTGAAATCAGCCATTGCTATATTAGAGTTTCTAAAATCTGATTGATCAAAATTAGCATTCTTTAAAATACATCTCCTTAAATCAGTTTCTTCAAAATTAGATTTTTCAAAATCACCTTCTGAAAGATCTGACTCAAGCATTCCCGCTCCGGAGAAATCACAATTTTGAGCATTCACAGATTTCAAGATTGACCACCTTAAATCAGCATTTTTAAAACATGCTAAGGAAATATCTGAATCTGTAAGATTAGCCCCACCAAGATTAGCGTTAAAAAAATCGCACCCTGAAAGATCTGAATTCCTGAAATTAACGTAACGTAGATCTGTATTTCTAAAACTAATAGAGTTAAATTTCATACCAGACAAGTCCATTTCAGATAGATTTAATGACTCAAGAGAGCCTTCTGATGCTATCGTTATTTCTATGTCAGCTTTAGATAAAGTCACAATTATCCTAAGATTTATTTCTATATTGCGAAGCAGGATGGTCTGGCATAGTTAAAGTAGCTCCTTTACCAAAAAAATGTTCTCTTAATGTGCTAGCTTCATATTTTTTCCTAAACAGTCCTCTATTTTGTAATTCAGGAACTAACATATTTACTAAATCTTCATGCGATCCAGGTTGAATCATTGTAAGAGCATTAAATCCGTCCACTCCAGCTTCGTAATAAGTTTCTAAAATATCTGCAATTTGAGCGGGAGTTCCAACCATACGGGATTTTGGCATATCAGCAATCATGCTGTTTATAGTCATACCTTCTCTAGATTTAGCAATAAATTGCATCCCATCCGAGTCCATATCAGAAAGAGGCTTATCACGATCTAATCCTTTCAGATCGATTCCTGTATGGCCTCCAAAAAGAGCTAAAAGACCATCGTCAGACTGATATTTCATAAATTCTTCATTCTTTTTATTTGCTTCAGATTCAGTTTCTCCAATAACAGGAGTAAATGTCATCATAAATTTCAAATTACTAGGGTCTCTGCCATAAGACTCCATTTTGTCCTTATACAATTTCATTCTTTTTGATGCATGTTCTGGGCTATCAAATCTTACTAAAACCCCTTCTGCATGCTTAGCTGCAAAATCTATTCCTTTGGGGGAAGCTCCAGCTTGAAACAAAAATGGTGTCCTCTGGATAGAAGGTTCACACATATGTGGGCCTTTAACAGAAAAGAAATCCCCTTCATGATTTATCTCATGAACTTTAGAAGGATCAGTATGAATGTCCTTTACTGTATCTTGTACTACTGCATCATTCTCCCAACTTGATTCCCACAACTTATATACAACTTCCATATATTCTTCAGCCTTATCATAACGTGCATCATGATCAAGCATCTCGCCTAATCCATTCTCATAAACATTCTTCACATATGATGTAACGATATTCCATCCAACTCTACCGTTAGTAAAATGATCTAGTGAAGTAAATGCTCTCGCACATTCGTAAGGAGGATGATAACTAGTACTATAAGTACATCCTATACCTAAATGTTTTGTATTTAATGCTAATGCCGAAATCAATAGCATGGGGTCAACAGCAGGAGACTGAACAGCATTTCTAACAGCGGCATCACGGTTGCGACCATAACCGTCATAAAACCCGTGTATATCTGCTATGAACAAAGCATCCAAACAGCCTTTTTCAAGAGTTTTGGCAATTTTTACCCAAACATCCAAATCCAAATAACCAGAAGCCATTTGGTCTTTAGGATGTTTCCATTGACCAATAGCTTGTGAATGCGGTGTGATCTGTGTAAAAGCATTTAAATGCATCATAACAAAACTCCAAAAAATTAATAAGGAAACTATACTACCTACTGATTAATATATAAAGCTTCAAACTTTATATATTAATCAGTATATGGTTTAATGAAAGAATCTTATCCTAGGAAGGAGCGTAGTATGGTAACTAAAGTAAAAAATAACGATAAGTTATTAGCTCACTTAATGAGAAGAGCCTCTTTTGGCTCTACATATTCCGAAATAAAGGAAATTTCTAAATTATCTTATGATGAGATAGTTGATTCACTAATTTCTCCTGAAGATACCAGTTGGATGGGAGCTCATATCATCCGAAGGCACCATTTTGAACATGCTTCAATGATGAGTCACAGAGGGCTAGGAGAGTTTTGGCTCTATAGAATGGCTACAACAAAATCCCCTCTTATAGAAAAGATGACATTGTTTTGGCACGGAGTATTTGCAACAGGATACCCTAAAGTTGTTCATGGGATGCAAAAAAATTACCAAATTGATATGTTTCGCAAAATGTGTCTTGAAGACTTAGATTCTATATTACTCGAGCTATCTAAAGATCCTGCAATGATAATCTGGTTAGACAATCAAGAAAATCACAATGGTGCAATCAATGAAAATTACGGAAGAGAGTTATTAGAACTGTTTTCTATGGGAGTAGGCAATTATTCTGAAGATGACATAAAAGAATGCGCTCGAGCATTCACCGGTTGGACTATAGCTAATAGAGATTACATGGTTGAAAGATCTGAAAGAGACTCAGACCAACCATTTGGCAGAATTGCTTGGCATTTTAAGTTTGATGAAAAAGACCATGATTTTGGAGAAAAAACATTTCTTGGAGAAACAGGAAACTTCAACGGAGAAGATATTGTAAAAATAATCTGCAAGCAAGAAAGTACAGCCAGATTTATAGCGAGACGGCTCTATAATTTCTTCGTAGAAGACGAAGTGCCTGTTCCATCTTGGAATGATGTTGCTCCAAAAAACCCTGAGGCAATTGATATCTTAGTAAAAGCATATTTTGACAATAATCATTCAATCAAAGAAATGGTCAGGACTTTATTTAACTCTGACTTCTTTAAATCTGATAACGTAAGATACAAAAGAGTTAAAAGCCCTGTAGAATTAGTTACAGGTGTTCTACGAATGACTGGTGATTTAGATAGACCAAAGAGATCTATGTTTAATCATTTTGGGAAAATGGAATATATGGGTCAATGGCTAACAAATCCTCCAACGGTAGAAGGATGGCATGACGGCACTGAATGGATAGAAACAGGATCAATAGTTGAAAGAGTAAATTATGCATCAGAACAACTTAGTAACAATAAGCTTCCTGGGGTAAAAACATTAATCTCTAATATTATGGATAGTTCTAAAAATAGAGAGGATATACCTGAAATTTGTCTTAGAGAATTAGGGGTATTGGATGTGAGCACAGAAACAATGAGTGTTTTGATGGAATTTACAAAAAATCCAGATATATCAGATATAGAAATTGTTACTGGAGTAATTAAGCTTATTGCCTCATCTCCAGATTTCCAAAATTGTTAAATTAGAGGTCCTATATGACAACATCAAAATCTACAAAACATCTATCATACGATTCCACTTTAGGTATGACATATATGGAAGGTAAAGGGTTTTATTATCCTAACGATTCTATAGTTGCACCCGACGGGAAAATATATGTTCTTAGTAGAGGGCAGGAACATTTTGGGTCTGGAAGAGGAATTAGAGTTACTGTTTTAGATACTGACGAAAATTTCCATTCTGTTTTCGGAAAATTTGGATCCGGGTATTGTGAATTTACCTGGCCTTCTGCTATATCAATGTCTCCTGACGGAAGACTTTTTATAACGGATGAGCATCTGAATAAAGTCATCATACTCAATACTGAAGGTGAAGCTTTAGGTGAATGGGGTAAATCTGGAACAGGAGTTGATGAACTTAACTGTCCATCAGGAATCACTTTCGACAATGAAGGTAATGTTTATATATCTGATACATACAATAATTGTGTAAAAGTTTTTACAGATGATGGGAAATATCTGCAAACTATCGGTCTAAGCAAAGAAAAAGATGGATTGAAATTACCTTGGCGCCTCAGCATAGGCCCTGATTCTAATATTTATGTTGCTGATTGGGGCAATGACCGAGTTTGTTCTTATGATAAAAACGGAAATTTATTATCACTATATGGAAAATCCGGATTTAATGAAGGGGAATTGCTAAAACCTGCAGATGTTGTAGTTGACAAATCAGGTAATGTGCATGTTGCTGATTGGGGAAATGAAAGAATTCAAGTTTTTAGTAATTCTGGAGATTTTCTTGAAATGAACTTAGGAGAATCAGAGTTGTCCGGATGGGCCAAAGATTTCTTTTCAGTAAATGTAGAGGAAGCCCAAACAAGAGCTACTGCAAACCTACATATAGAAGATATCCCTTTCTCAAATATGAATGACAGACACGAAATTTCTTCTCACATTGAAGAATATTTTTGGGGACCTACATCACTAAACATAGGACCAGACGGAAAATTATATATACTCGAATGTAACCGACATAGACTTCAAGTATTTAATATATAATTTTGTTGTAATTCTAATACGGGGTAGGGCGAGTGTTATTGATTTTATCGTTAGCCGGAGCGTCATACCAGTCGTCATCAGCTAATCCTGCATAAGGATATTTATCAAATTTACAATCATCTTTTTCGGTTACTCTTGGATCATCTCTATCTGCCAAAACTGAAAAGAGTTTTTTATGTAATTTATCAACAATATCTTTATATTTAGGATCAGATGCAAGATTATTCATATTATCTGGATCCGAGTTAATATCATACAATTCCATAAATGGCCGCTTAGCAAATGCTAAATCAAACTTTGGTCTAACGTCTTCTAGATTTCTATTAACAACTATCCAATGTTTTGTAGGACTAGGATCAACATCTATAAAAGGATTCCTATCGCTCAGTGAACGATCATATGATGAATTAACTAATTCAATAACCATATCAGGGTCGTCATTGGAAGAATCGTAGCTATCAAACCCATGTGGATTACCGGCTGGCCATCTGTCTGGAGCAAAGTTATAAATATACAAATAATCTTTATCCCTAATTGAACGACAAGGATATGGCAACCCCCCCGTACGTGCATACATTACATGTCTTTCTCGTCCTGTAACAACATACCCAGAATCATCATTACCTTCATTCTCTGAAGTCAGTAAAGGCATAATACTATCAACCATATTCTCCAAAGGATCTTCACCAGCAGCTTCAAGAAATGTTGGCCCAAGTCTCATCAAATTAACAAATTCATTCACAACCTTTCCCGGTTTTATTTTACCGGGCCAACGGGCAGCCATAGCTACTTGTGTTCCAATATCGTATAAATTACATTTACTTCGAGGAACACCTGGAATACCGTGATCTCCGCTTATAACTACTAAAGTATTCTCTAATTCACCGGCTTTTTCCAATTCATCTAAAATGATTCCAGCACCATAATCAACTGCTAATACTTCACCCAAATAATCATTGAAATCTTCTCTTACATCATGAACATCAGGAAGGAAATCTGGCATACGCCCTTTTAAGTCATCAGGGTCTAGTCCCCACAATTTTTTACCGGAACCTCTTTGCCATTCTCTATGAGTATTAACAGGACCCCACCAGTAACAAAATGGTTGATCTTCTGATTTGTCATCTAAAAAAGCCTTAATACTTTCTCTGGTCTCATCAAATAGAACTTGCTTAGCTGAATCAACTCCCATTTCAGGAACTCTTTGAGTAACTTCTTGCGAGAATCTTTTCCACTTATTTCCTAAAGGTTCATACTTAGTGCGTTGCCCTCCATAAGGTGCATTTTCAGATTTTCCAGGAGACCAAACTTTATAAGTATAACCAATATGATATCCCTTTTCTTCCAACATTAAAGGATACGTCGGAATAGAATCATCCCAATACGCTCCATCTAATATTGCTCCCAATCCTGTCTCCCAAAAATAAGTTCCTGAAAGAATCGAGCTCCTGCATGGTGTACAAGTTGGAGCAGGAACATGAGCATTAGTGAAAATAGCACCTTCTGTGGCTATTCGATCAAAATTTGGAGTTTCTATCAATTGATTTATTGAATCAGACCCTTCAAATATCCTATATGCACTTGCATACCTGCCCCAATCGTCTGCAAATAAAAAAACGATGTTTGGACGTTTTGAATCTATCATAATTTATCCTCGTCGTAGAATTAGAAACTATTTATGAGGATTCTACACTATAACTTAAAAAGGAATAGGAGGAGGAACTACACGATCATTTCCAACTTCGTTAAACCAATCAAGATCAGGCATGCCCGCATAAGGATATTTATCAAATTTACAATCCGCACCCTCAATAACCCTAGGATCATTTCGCTCTTCTAAAACTGTAAAAAGTTTTTCATGTAGTTTATTCAAAATATCATTATAATCAGGAAGTGAAGCAAGATTATTCATATGATGTGGATCAATTCTAAGGTCGTATAATTCCTTTGCAGGTCTTTTTCCAAATGTTAAATCAAATTTTGGTCGAACATTCACTTTATCTCTATTAGCTAACATCCATACTTTTGTAGGACCATTATCGATATCAGCAAAAGATTCACTAACTTTTCTTCCTGGGAATCCTGCTGCTAACAAATCTTCAATTTCACTTGGGTCAGTTAAAAATTCTGGATCTTCAAACCCATTCGGTGCTCCAATAGGCCACCTATCAGGAGCAAAATTATAGATATACAAAAAATCTTTTGTCCTAATAGCTCGTGACGGATAAGGTAGTCCTTTTGTCCTGGCAAATGTTGAATGTCGTTCTCTACCAGTTACAACGTATCCAGAATCATCTTTACCTTCATCTTCTGAAATAAATAGTGGCATAATACTATCAACCATATTGTCTAAGGGTTCTTCCCCTGCTGCTTCAAGAAATGTAGGACCAAGGCTCATCAAATTAACAAATTCATTCACAATTTTTCCTGGTTTTATTTTACCGGGCCAACGGGCAGCCATCGTTACTTGAGTTCCAATATCGTATAAATTGCATTTTGCTCGTGGCATACCAGGGATTCCATGATCTCCACTTATTACAATTAAAGTATTATCTAATTCACCAGCTTTTTCTAATTCATCTAAAATAATTCCAACGCCATGGTCAACTGCTAATACTTCACCTAAATAATCATTGAAATCTTCTCTTATATCGTGAACATCAGGAAGGAAATCTGGCATACGTCCTTTTAAGTCATCAGGATCTAATCCCCATAATTCTTTACCCGAACCTTTTTGCCAAGACCTATGAGTATTAACAGGTCCCCACCAGTAACAAAATGGGCTATCGACTGATCTATCACCCAGAAATGATTTGAAATTATCTCGAGTCTCATCAAATAATACTTGTTTAGCTGAGTCAATTCCCATTTCAGGAACTCTTTGTGTGACTTCCTGAGAAAATTCTTTCCATTTATTTCCTAAAGGTTCATATTTTGTGCGTTGTCCACCATAAGGAGCATTTTCTGTTTTCCCGGGAGACCAAACTTTATATGTATAACCTATGTGATATCCCTTTTTTTCTAACATTAAGGGATATGTAGGGATTGAATCATCCCAATAAGAACCTTCTAGTATGGCCCCCAAACCTGTCTCCCAAAAATAGGTTCCCGAAAGTATGGAACTACGGCAAGGAGTACATGAAGGAGCTGGAACATGGGCATTAGTAAATATAGCTCCTTCAGATGCTATACGATCAAAATTTGGGGTTTCTATAACATGGTTTATGGAATTCAAATCCCCAAATTCTCTATACGCACTAGCATATCTACCCCAATCGTCTGCAAATAAAAAAACAATATTTGGACGTTTAGAATATGCCATTATTATTTCTCAAATCTAATAATATTTTAAGTCGTATATTTAGCTTGAGCTGGATATGGATCCCAATTTTCACCATTCATCGCAGAACTTGTATACCATTCAGGATCAGGCATACCTGCATAAGGTTGATGCTCAAATTTACAATCATCACCTTCAATAACCCTAGGGTCATTTCGCTCTTCTAAGACTGAAAAAAGTTCTTCATTTAACTTATCCATTATTTCTTTATATTTAGGATCTTCAGCAAGATTCGTCATATGATTAGGATCTTTTTTAACATCATAGAGTTCTAATGCTGGTCTTTTATTAAAAGCTAAATCAAACCTTTCTCTATAGAATTCCTGGTTCCTGTTCCCTATTACCCAAGCCTTAGATGGACCTGTATCCATATCAGATAATGCATTCTTTAGATCTCTTCTTCGATTCCAAACAGAAGCTGTAATTAATAAATCATCCAAATCTTCAGGATCTGAATCTTTAGATTCCAATCCAAATAATTCTCCAATTGGATATCTATCAGGTTCAAAATTACGAATATATAGATAATCCTTAGTTCTAATCCCTCTAGATGGATATGGCAAGCCACCTTGCCTAGCAAAGGCAACATGCCTTTCTCTTCCAAATATCACTCGCCCGCCTTCTTCAATACCAGCATCATCAGATGTAAGTAAAGGCATAATGCTATCGACCATATTATCTGTTGGATTTTCTCCTGCAGCTTCAAGAAATGTTGGCCCCCAACTCATAAGGTTAACAAGTTCATTAACAACTTTGCCTGGTTTAATTTTACCTGGCCATCGAGCAGCTAATGCTACCTGGCTTCCAAAATCATATAAATTACATTTTGCTCGTGGTAATCCGGGAATTCCATGATCTCCACTCATAACAACAAGTGTATTATCTAATTCTCCAGCTTTCTCAAGCTCATCTAAAATAACTCCTGCGCCAGCATCGACAGCTAATATTTCTCCAAGATAATCAGCAAAATCTTCTCTAACTTCAGGAACATCTGGCACGAATTCTGGCATCTTACCTTCTAAATCATCCGGATTAATACCCCACAATTCTTTACCTGAACCCTTGTGCCATGGTCTATGAGTATTTACAGGACCCCACCAATAACAAAACGGGTCATCACCTGCCCTATCATCTAAAAATGATTTGAAATTATTCCGAGTTTCATCGTAAAGTTTTTCTTTAGCTCCTTCCACTCCCCATTCAGAAATCCAATATGTAGCATATTGTGAGAATTTCCGCCATTCATTCCCAGCAGATTCATATTTTGTTCTAGCTCCTCCATATGGAGCATTCTCCGATTTACCCGGAGACCAAACTTTATATGTATGCCCAATATGATAGCCTTTTTCTTCTAACATCAAAGGATAAGAAGGTATAGACTCATCCCAATACGCACCTTCTAATATTGCCCCTAACCCAGTTTCCCAAAAATAAGTACCTGAAAGTATAGAACTTCTACAAGGGGTACAGGTTGGAGCTGGAACATGAGCGTTAGTAAACAAAGCTCCTTCTGATGCTATACGATCAAAATTTGGAGTTTCAATTAAATGATTGATAGAGTTAGGAGAACCAAATTTCCTATATGCGCTTGCGTATCTACCCCAATCATCCGCAAATAAAAAGACAATATTAGGTCGTTTAGAATTATCAGCCATCAGTAATCTCCTGAGAATATATCGTTTATAAAGTCAGGTTACCACTTTACACCAAGAAAAAAAAACTGTCACTTTTCAGTAAAATGAGAAGTATTACAAGGGGAATTCCTGATGAATTAATACAGACTCCAATGCAGACAAGAATGCAAAAACATATTCTGTTTGGCTAGATTCTCCCATCAAACCTATTCTCCATATTTTACCCGCAAAATCACCTAGCCCCTTTCCTATCTCAATATTAAATTCTCTTAATAACTGATCAGCAACTTCATTTCCATCCACACCTGGTGGAATAATAACTGGAGTTATTTGATTTAATCTCGATTTACCTGATCCTAATAAATCAAATTGCATAGACTTAAGACCAGACCTTAAAATCTCTGCATTTTTTTCATGCCTCGCAAATCTATTTTCCAATCCTTCTTCAAATATTATGTTAAGAGCTTCTCTTATACCAAACATCATCGAAACAGGAGTTGTATGATGGTATATTCGTCTTTCATTCCAGTAATTTGCAAGTAAACTAAGGTCTAAATACCATGAATACGGCTTAGTTTTTCTAGACAGAATAGTGGCCATAGCTTCATCACTAACAACAACAGGAGACAATCCTGGAGGAGCACCCAAACATTTTTGGGATGCTGAGTATGCGTAATCAATAGATAATTTATCAACATCTAAGTCTGTTCCACCTAAAGTAGTAACCGCATCGACCATTAACATAGCTCCATGCTCTTTTGTTATACTCGAAATATTCTCTAGTGGTTGACAAATGCCAGTAGAAGTTTCTCCGTGTATTGCTGTTACTAATTTAACATCAGCATGATTTTTTAATTCATTCTCTAATAATTCTTCTGGAAACGGTTCTCCCCACTGAGCCCTAATTGGAACAACATTTGCTCCTACTCTAGTAGCCATTTCAAACATTCTTTCACAAAAATGTCCATACAGACACATCACAACTTTATCCCCTGGTTCTAGGAGACTAGAAAATCCAGCTTCCATTCCTGCAGAGCCTGTACCTGGAATAGCCATTGCCAAATTCTTTGTCTTATATAATCGCGCAATCAAATCCGAAATTTCATCTAATACAACCATAAAATCAGGATCTAAATAACCAAGCATGCTATGAGACATGGCATCAAGAACCCTAGCGTTTGCCATACTTGGTCCAGGGCCTAGGAGAATCCTAGGAGGTAATTCAGAATCATTTTTTAACATTAATTAAATCCTCAAATAAAATTTCACATTAATATTCTTACACATATAAAGTAAATAAATACAGAATTTTATTAAATTATTATTATCAAAATTTGGAATTATTAATCTAAAAAATCTCTCCAAGTATATTTAGGTTTATAACCCAAAATACGTTTTGCTTTTTCTGATGATATAGGGCTCTCGATACCAGTAAGTTTTGAGGCTACTTTTTCTGACCCTGGAAATATTTTTGGGAAAGCTTGTGATATAGGTTCTCTACTCATAGCATCATCAGCGCTAATAAAAAATCGGTCATGTTTAATATCCGTATTTTGTAAAGCTAACAAAACTCCTTGAGCATAATCCCTAGCATCTACATAAGCTAATATAGCCGTCTGAGTTTCATTTCCACCATTTAATCCTTCTATATTATCTGGCACATCCATTCTATTTTCAGTTTCATACTCAGTACTAAGCATCTGAAGGACACGTTCTCCATAATCTGACGGAACTATAACAGTAGTAGGGCGCAATGAGATCGTAGA
>CETH01005520.1_pt1 | contig 15289 bp, 10 predicted proteins | sample 361461 | NCBI WGS metagenome assembly CETH01 (sample SAMEA2622695, study PRJEB7988) | marine metagenome | isolation source: saline water (ENVO:00002010), including
CAGCAGCTTTGTTTTTGATAAACAGCAATCGAATAGCAATGGATGTTATCTTACTTATGTCACCACCATTACTAGTCTTATTCCCAATATTTATCTTTTGCATGTTAAAAACACTGAAACAAGATTAGTATGATTATTAGGACATATTTTTGGAGCAATAGTGATGAAATTAAATAAAATTTTTTTGCTACCAGTCTTGGTAATATTTTCTTGGGCTACATATGCTCAAGATTCATTCAAGACTGATGACATTTATGATATTAAAAGTGTCTCACTTTCTGATGTCTCTCATGACGCTAGTAGCCTCATATATATAACTAGCAAGGCGGACAAAAAAGAAGATAATTTTAATAGCACGCTTTACTTTCTCAATTTAAAAAATGGAAAAAAAGAGGTATTGCTTCAATCTAAAGGTGGCAGAGGTCTTAATTTTTCATCGGTGAAGTTTTCAGGTGACTCAAAATCAATCTATTTCCTTTCATCTGGTTACAAAGCATCGGGGAAAAATAATACTCAAGTTTGGTCTCTAAATTTGTCAAATAGGATAAAGAGAAGATTGACTAATTTCGATGGAAATATCAGTGACTTCGATATTTCAGAAGATGGGAGCACTATTGCTTTTATCGGTAGCAAGAAATCTGAAGATCAAGATAAGATTAAAACACCCTCTCCATTAGTTATTGATCGTTATCAATTCAAAAGAGATTATGATGGATTTCTTGGTAACAAAAGAGACCATCTGTATGTATTTGATACAAAATCTAGAATAGAAGAACAGATAACTTCCGGACAAAGAGATCATAGTTATCCCTCAATCTCTCCAAATGGAGAAAGTGTCGCTTATATGACAAAAGAAGGAGATTTTGACAGACATAATAATTGGGATATTTTTATAAAAAAATTAACAAGAGATACAAATCCTATAAAAATTATTCCAAATAATGATGAAGATTTTTCTATCACATATCCATCCAGACCTGAGTGGAGTCCAGATGGAAAAAAAATTGCATACTTACATGGGGGTGATCATTCAATGCTTTGGTATGCTCTTCAAGAAGTATCTATTATTGATCTAGAAACAGGCGATATAGATTTCATTACTAAAGAATTCGACCGCAATACAAGTTTGCCCCAATGGTCGAAAGATGGTCAAAATATTTATTTCATCCTTGAAGATGATATGAAAAGTCAGCTGATGAAATACTCATTTCTAAATAATTCATCTGAAGAAGTCACCCCAGAAAATATGCACCTTAGTGGTTATTCAAGAAGCTATTTTGCTATTAACAATGAGGTTATCTTTCAGTCCTCTACTTCGAATATACCCAGTGAGATATACCATTTAAAAGAAAATCAAATTAATGCACTCACTTCTGTTAACAAAGAATTCATAAAAAACAAGCTCATCGGTTCAACTGAGCTTATTTCCTTCCAAAGTTTTGATGGGCTTACTATAAATGGAATGATGATCAAACCTCATGATTTTGATCCTAATAAGAAATATCCCTTAGTAATAAGGATCCATGGTGGTCCAGTTTCACAGTATGGGAGATATTTTGATTTTGATTGGCAGCTCTTTGCATCAAGCGGGTATATTGTGATGGTAACCAATCCTAGAGGAAGCTCAGGAAGAGGTTTTGAATTCCAAAAGTCTATTTTTGCCAACTGGGGCATAGAGGACTCAAAAGATATCAGTGCTGCTTTAGATTTTGCACTTGATCTTGGGTACATTGATGAAAATAAATTGGGAGTTGGTGGTTGGAGCTACGGAGGAATGCTCACAAATTATGTCATCGCAAAAGATAATCGTTTCCATGCAGCGACTTCAGGGGCTGGAATATCAAATATTTTAAGTGGCTTTGGGCATGATCACTATATCAGGGAATATGTTCTCGAGCTTGGAACACCATGGGATAACTTAGATACCTGGTTAAATGTCTCACACCCATTCTTTAATGCTGATGAGATAGTTACACCAACTTTATTTTTAGTTGGAGAAAAAGACTGGAATGTACCTCTAATCGGATCGGAGCAAATGTACCAAGCTCTAAAACACTTAGAAATCCCAACACAGCTTATTATTTATCCAAATGAACATCATGGATTAAGTAAGCCAAGCTATATAAAAGACAGGCTAGATCGATATTTAGAGTGGTATGGAGAATACCTAGCGAGATAGGATCTAACTGAAATATTTATAATACTCAATGCCCGCGTCTTGAAAATCGGTAGATTCTTCTGTGCCTACTTTACTGACAATGAAACCTTTTGATTTCTTGCTCTCAATTCCCTCTAGAACCTTATTTGTTCTCAATTTGATGTATTGATTGTGATCTAGATTAACTGGATTACTCAAAGCAGCAGAGTATTTGATATTTTTTTCATTTTCACAACAGTTTTGTGTGAAAGAAATTGGAATGACTTCAGCAGCATCACCACTTCCATATCCAATCAATAAAGCATCCTTACCATTCAATGTCTTGCCATTTTTCATTGAGTCCTCAATTCCTGCTGCCAACCAAGCAAAGATAGAACCAGAATAAATATTCCCCATCTCTTTTGTTAGCTCATTGCCCAACTTTAACTTAGACAAAACTTTATCCTTAAAGGAGTCTATTTTATTCAATGCCTTCAGAGCCCTAGTGGTTTGTGGAAATAAGTCTTTATTAATATCTGTTTGAAGAAATGACTTCAAATCAGGTTTTTCTTTCAGTTCTTTTTGTATTTTTTCTGATTCCAGATCTACTTCATTTATCAAATCTTGAAGTTCTTGATTGTCATCTTTATCACCATTGGCCAATGCGTACAGATATGAAATTGAGAATGCATTCAATGGCATCTTATGAAAAGGACGATGCATGAATACAGCTGTAGCCCCTTTCAATAATTTAGATAAACTCTGTCCCCTGTTTTGACTCATGTTTGATAACGCTGAAATTGTTCCATCTATATAGCAACTTGCAGAATATTTCCCATTAAATACAGGAAGATCTAAGTCTGATGCTGAGTGCCCATTTAAATTTTGAGCTCGGTACTGTATTGGCTTTCTAAAATCTATCTGCCGATATTCTGATGAGCTTCCTGAAAACGCAGTCTTAACCACAGCAATCTTTGGGTTTGTTTCAATGAGTGTGGCAACTGCTCCAGCTCCTTGTGTAGGCTCCCCTGAAGACCCCATCTGATAGAGTGCAATATCTGAACAAACTACAATGGCTTTCTTTTCAGGTGCATCAGAATGAACATAACGAACAGCATTTTTCAGTGCATAGATCCCAGACAAACAGGCTTGCTTAAACTCTGGAACCTCACATTGATTGGATATCGGATTCATACCTCTATTTTTAAGCTCTTCATTAACCATTCCTTTGATGATGATTGTTCCAGCGGAGTTATCCGTGCTAGATTCAGTACCTAGTGCTAAAAAACCAATTTCGTTGGGATCAATATTATTTTCAATGATTAAATCAAGAACAGAATTTGCTGCCATGGTGTATATGCTTTCATCAGGGCCAAGCATCCTGAAACCAGAACCTATAATATTGCTGATCTTATCCCAAGAATTATTGGTCCAACTGCACCAATCTTTCAGCCCAACTCGATATGATGGGACATAGGCTGTAATTGCACTGATTCCGACTTTTTGTTTCACTATTCTGCTCTATTTGAGTTTGAGATTGTATTACTTATATTTTCCTTGTAAAAGGTCTTTCGGATTTTTTTCAAATATTAATCAAGCGAAGAGAATTCGTTCCTCCACTTACTCTCAGAGGTGATCCAGAAGTAAGAACGATCAGATCACCTGATTTAAGTATGGAAGAGTCAATAAGCTCACTTCTTACATCTTCTATTACATCAGCCATGCTGTCGACTAAAAATGGATATTGATATGAAATGACACCCCTGTAAAGACTTACTCTTCTTTGAGTATCATCATTTCTAGTGAAGGCATAAATTGGTATATTGGTTCGATACCTGGAAAGCATCAATGCTGTCGAGCCTGACTCTGTGAGAGCAACAATGGCTTTTATTTCCATATTTCTAGCGATACTCATTGAACTAATAGCAATGGCTTCATCGATATTATTGATTTCAGAAAATTTATACTCTTCGTTCTTTGTGATTGATTCTTGATATGTTTCAGCACCCATACAAACTTCATGCATCGCTTTTACTGTCTCTATAGGATAATTGCCAATTGCTGTTTCTGCCGAAAGCATCACGGCATCTGTTCCATCTAAAACTGCATTAGAAACATCTGTCATTTCTGCTCTTGTAGGGGTTGGATTTGCAATCATTGACTCCATCATTTGAGTAGCTGTTATTGCAATCCTTTTTCCCTTAACGGTTTGTTTAATGATATCTTTTTGAAGCCCTGTCAGCTCGCCTGGTCCAGACTCTAGAGCTAAATCGCCTCTTGCAACCATGACTCCATCGCTTGCTTTGATAATCCAAAAGAGCTGTTTTAGCGCCTCAAGCCTTTCAATCTTAGCAATTAAATTTATTCGGCTACCAATTTGAGTTAAAACCTCTCTTGCTTGTGTTACATCGCTAGCTTCATTGACAAAAGATAGGGCAATCCAGTCAATACCTAATTCCGCCAACCTTTTTATATCTTTTTTATCTTCTTCCCCAAGACCTGAACGATGTATGATTTTTTTCTCAACCTCAAATCCTTTATTACTTCTAAGTAAACCACCCTTCTCGACCTGACATTTAAGGGCCATATTCTTTTGATTGATACTTTTAACAGTTAATTGGATTAAACCGTCATCAAGCAAAATTCTATCTCCAGTCTCAATTTTGGGAAAGCAATAGTCGGCATCAATAAAAATCTCATGATTATCAGTCTTCTTCTCTTGAGTAAATATGACATTGATATCTGAAGCATGTTCCAGCTCAATCATATGATTCTTAAAATCACCAATTCTGATCTTATTTCCCTTTAGATCAACCAGAATAGCTACGGGTTTTTTCAGTTTCTTCGCTGTGTCCTGGATGAGTTGAATATTTCTTTTATGATTATATTTCTCACTCTCATCCCATGTCCCATGGGCTAAATTGATCCTGATAACGTCTGCATATTCACAAATATCCTGTAATATCTTTGGATCTGCGATTGATGGTCCAAAAGTTGATATGATTTTTGTGCGTCTCATAGGGTGATTATTATCATCTTTATATTACGCTTTCACTACGAAAAACGTCTTCATCGATATCATCTTCTGATTTAGCGACAAGAATGGAAACAGTTGCATCACCGGTAATATTTACAACAGTTCTTGCCATATCAAGTATTCGATCGAATGGCAGAACAAATCCGACTATCAATGCTGTTTGAGCATCGCTTATTCCAATGACAGATAAAACGGTTGCCAAAAGAAACAAAGATGCAGAGGGAATGCCTGCTGTACCTATTGAGGTCAATGTTGCAGTCATTGCAATGAGAAGATAATCAGAAAGCTCCAGCTGCACCCCAAAAATCTGAGCTGAAAACAGTGCAACAACTCCTAGATAAAGTGCCGTTCCATCCATATTGATTGTAGCGCCAAGAGGAAGAACAGATGATGCGACTGTTTTCTTTACCCCTAAATTATTTTCAACACACTGGAGAGTAACCGGAAGAGTTGCGGAACTTGATGATGTTGAATAGGCCACTGCTTGTGCATCTAATATTCCTTTGAAAAAGTTTTTAAGCGGAAGTCTCGCACCGAAACGAATAAGTCCTCCATAAACCAAAATCATATGTAATATACATCCAACATATAGGATGATGGTCAAAACGAATAAATTCTGAAGTGCAGCCAATCCCATTGTGCCTGAGACCCAAGCAACCAATGCAAGAACACCGAATGGGGCCATCTGCATAACCAGATGAGCAATCTGTAAAATGGCTTCAGCTGCTGAAGAGAAAACTTCTCCAAGCTTTTCCGTTTTGCTTCCACCCAGAATAATTCCAATACCTAAAAGTATTGAAAAGAAGATGATTGGTAGAACATCTCCATCAGCCAGCGAACCGATTGGATTAAGTGGAACGATCCCGAATAATCGATCGCTGATACTTTGTGAGGATTGAACAGCGCTGTATGGATCCACGCCTGTTATATCAATACCTGCTCCAGGAGAAAACAAAGTTCCCAATATCAAACCGATACTAATAGCAAAGAGAGTGGTTAATAAATACAAAGCAATGGTTTTTATTCCAATTGATCCCAGTCGTTTTGGGTCACCCATTGAAACGACACCTGCAACAAGCGAAGTGAATATGAGTGGCACAACCAACATCTTTATAAATCGGACAAAAAGATCGCCAATCCATTTTGAAGAAGCAGCAACCTCTCCAAATATAAAGCCAAGAATAGCTCCAATAGCCAGCGCTGCAACAACTCTGACCCATAGTTTCAAATTTGTTTTTCGGCCCATATAAGCAAGGCCTGCGAAAACGCCAATCAAAACTATCCAATAAATAATCTCTATACTCATATGTTTCATTCTAACTTAAAAATAAACTAATCATTCATATATGAAACGCCTGCATTTGGTCTTCTTAAATCAGCATAACCATGATTTATTCCTTCCTTTATATGAATGCTTTGTGTGCTACCCATTGTTTTTGATGGTTCTATTTTATGACCAATTTTCTTTAAAAGATTTAAAGAATCTGATGAAATATTCCTCTCATAATCTATACCTCTATAAGGCCAATCTTTATGAATTCTTGGCAACATTGTTGCCTCACCAATATTTAGCCCAAAATCAATCACACCTGTTATCACCCTAAGGATTGCTGCAGGTATTAATTTTCCACCAGGAGATCCTGTAATTAGAAGCACCTTGTCATTTTCATCAAATACAATTGTAGGAGCCATTGTGCTCATCGGTCTCTTTCCAGGTTCATATTTATTCCCTGGGCTAGCTCCTCTGCCCTCAATTTTTTTGTTGCCATATTGATAAGCAAAGTTATTCATTTGGTTGTTCATCAATATCCCAGTACCAGGAATGGTGACACCTGAACCAAACGAATAACCTAATGTATAAGTATTAGATACAGCATTACCATCATCGTCAATTATCGAATAATGGGTTGTATTTTTTGATTCTTGAATAATCTCCAATGGTTTTACTTCTTTCGAACTAGATGCTTTCTTTAAGCTGATACTTTTTGCAAATTCTTTGATTCTTTTTGCTGACATTAGATCATCATAAGGGACATTATAATATGATGGATCACCCACATGATGTGAGCGATTATTGTGCCCTCGTCTAAGAGCTTCAGCCAATAAGTGATAAGTTAAAGCGGAATCATTTCCTATTTTACCAAGATCAAAATATTCCAAAACTTTAAGTGATGTAAGTAAAACTATGCCTCCTCCAGAAGGTGGTCCATGGGTAAAGATTTTTTTACCTCGATAATTCACCCCAATAGGTGGTGAAAATCTAGCTTTGTATTCTCTAAGATCACTGATTGTGATACTTCCTCCATTATCGGACATCGATTCCACAATCTTCTTGGCAACTTCACCGCCATAAAATCCACTGATGCCATTTTTAGAAATTAGATCCATTGTTTTTGCAAGATCAGGCCTTCTCATGACCGATCCTTGATTCAAGGGCCTTCCTTCATTGAAGTAGATACGCCTTGATTCATCATCCCATAATAATTGCGGCGCACTTGCAATAGCCTGCTCTAAGTCAAAAGTTACATTGATCCCATTTATGGCTTGATTGATAGCTGGTTTCATGACCTCGCTGAGCGGAAGTTTTCCAAATTGTGAATGGGCCAAGAGTAATCCTGAGACTGTACCTGGAATAGTCGAAGCTTTATAGCCATAACGGACAATGTCTCTATCTGCATCTCCATATTCATTAGGAAGTTCTATACCAAAGATTTCATTGGTTTTTAATTTACTTGGTGCTTGGCCACGATAATCAATCGCAATGATTTCATTCTGGTCTTTTAAATAAACCAACATGAAACCACCTCCTCCAAGATTTCCAGCTCTAGGAAGAGTCACTGCAAGTGAGAACCCCACAGCCACTGCAGCATCTATTGCATTGCCTCCTTCCTTGATAATTTCAATACCAACCTCTGAAGACAAATGATTTTGTGAAACAACCATTGCATCATCGCTTATAGTTGGATGAAATGGGGATTCATAATCGATGTAAGAAGTTTGTGAATACAAAGAATGCGTGAATAAAAAAAACGCGGCTAAGAGCAATGGAGAAATATCTTTCATATTAATTGGTTTAATTTCTAAATCAGTTCAGTCTATAGAATATCTAAAAAAAAGGGAGCTAGAAGCTCCCTTTTTTTATTGTGCTAAAGACTTAGAACTTAACATTTAGATCTAAGTAATAGTTTCTACCATAGTCTTGGTGTGCATCAGCAAAGTAACCGTAATATCGGTCTGCCAGTGGTGCACGTTCGTCCGCAACATTCTTAATAGCTAAACGAACCCTAGAATCATATCCTGCAAGATCAAATCTATAATCGAAACTCAAATCCATTGTTGTCATTGAATCAATCATAAATTTTGTCCCATCGGATGTAGTTAGACTGTTTTGATAGAATTCACCTTTTCTCAATGCAGTCAGATTCGCTCCAAACGGTCCATTACGATATGAAACACGAAGTGTGTGTTTATTGTCGTAGTTACCATCCATGAGCAATAGATCGCCAAAACCTCCCAGTGGGATATCCGCTGGTATCTCGCCTGCTGCTTTTTTAGCAGCCATATCAGCAAAAACACCACCTGGCTCTTGTTCAAATGTATCTATAAAGCTTCCAATGTAACGAATGCTGAAGTCACCAACATCGGTATCAAAGTTGTAATAAACACCAACATCGAATCCCTCTATTTTTCTATCCGCTAAGTTTAGGTAATTATCGGCCACATAGTTAACATTACCGAATGGGCAAAGACCCGCAGCATTTGCTGCAGCTATTTGATCTTCATCTGGAGCATTTCTATCAATGACTCCATGTCCACCGAATGTATCGCAGTTATTATTCCCATTCGCAATCCTTAGAAGCATATCCTGTACTGTGTGGTTTTCTCTTCCAAACAAACCAATGGTATTTTCTTTATCAATCGACCAATAATCTGCAGTGATTGTCAATCCATCGATATCTGCTGGAGTGATCACAAAACCAACTGAATAGTTATCAGATTCTTCTGGCTCAAGTCCCTCTGCACCAGTTGCTTGTCTTTGCTGAGATGATCTAGAGTCTAGGTCATCATTGCCCAAACCTGCCAACTGCTCCAATCGATACATGGCCCAGTCATAGCGTGTGCCGCTCCTTACAACAATCTTCTCATTGATTTGAACAATATTAGGTGCTCTAAATGATGTTGAAGCAGAAGCTCTGAATAATACAGAATCTGAAATCTCCCACCCAATTGCTAATTTACTGACTAAAGAATCTTCTACATCGGACATATTCTCATATCTGAGTGCAACCTGCGCATTCACTCTTTCAGAAAGAGGAATCTGAGCTTCAGTAAATAATGAAAGTGTATTTCTCTCTCCTCTCACATCACCAGTTGGAGAAGAGTTAACAACATCACCAATTTCAGGGTATGTATCATTCTCATAATCGACATAAACAATTGTTCCATCGAGTCTTGGATCTCGATCATCAATCATTTCTTCTCTTCTGACCTCAATACCAAACATAAGACCCATCGGTCCTGCTGCTAGATCCATAAAGTTCCCATTCGAAACTTTAAAATCCATCATGGCTAGTGAGCTAGAGCCTTTTCTGTAGACATCAACCAGTATTCTCTCTACGTTGCTGTCAACACCTGCGCTGAAAGGATTATAAGCAGCTGGAGTTGAGTCATAAAGCGCCTCTCTTAGAAGTGTGTTTGAAACCCGATTACTTGTTATATCATCGGACTTTGCTTTTGAGTAAAGCAACGCTGCTTCCCAATCCCAATCGTCAACCTCACCTCTAAAACCTTGAAGTAATCTGTATGTTCTTTTGTCGACATTGACATGCCTCATTTTCTCAGCATATCGATAGTTGTCGATATAGAGCTCATAGCCTTTAAAATCGAGCGTATTGCCATCTGCATCAGTGAATGACATTTGATTTAACCAGTAGTTATCTGGTCCTACTCTATGCTTAACAGAGCTAAACGCATATGATGGATGCCTGATCAAAAATGAATCTGAAGAATAGAAACCAATCTCAGTGAATGATTCTAAGCCATTCGCAAGCTCATTGTTTATATAAACAAAGATATTGGTTCTCTGCATGTCAGACCTTACATCAGTATTGCCCCATAGGTTATATCTTTCAGTTCCATTCCCATCTTGAGCAATACAAGTTCCATAGCCTGTATCCCAAGTTTGCCCACCTTGACTTGCTCGATTGCTACATCTTGGATCTCCCAATGGGAAAACTTCGAACTCACCATTGCTGTCAGTGAAAGTGTGATTCAGTGCGTTGCTGCTTCCATGCTCACTTGATGTAACCATGTCAAATTGGCCATACAAATTATTGGTACTGTTATTTCTAAATGAAGTGCTGCCTGCCCAAGGGTTACCATCTTCTAGACATCTTCCATCAGCGGATACTCCATCAGGAAGATCACAAGTCGTCCACATTCTATGATCTGAATTGCCCCATCTTGGATCTTCAGAAGAATTAATACTGTCCCGATCATAATGATCAACAAAAACACTGACATTCCCTCTGTCATTATTAAAGTTTGTGCCCCATTTAGCGGTGAAGGTCACATCTTCGGCATCAAAATGCTCGTACCAACCTACCTTGGTCCTAAACTGGAAGCCTTCATAGTCTGTTTGAAGAACATTATTTACAACACCTGATACCGCATCAGCACCATAAATTGCAGATGCACCATCTCTGAGAATTTCTAGTCGATCAAGACCCCAAACAGGAACCAAATTTGAATTGGTTGATACCGTTGGTACATAGTCACCACCTAAAAGTTCAGTTTGATATCCAGGTGAATTCACCATTCTTCTTCCATTGAGAAGAGTGAGTGTATTACCTACACCCATATTCCTTAGGTTGTAGGCTCCAACATCACCACGCGATGAATTGACACCACCAGAAGCATTCTCAGCTTCATTGAAGAAGTTCATTCCATTCTCTACAACATTCTCAAGTAACTCATCACCACCGTCGACACCCAAAGCCTCCACGTCCTCAAAATCAAGAACAGAGACAGGCAATGCGCCTGTTATCTTTGCTCCTTTAATTTGAGAGCCAGTGACTGTGATCTCTTCAATGTCATCTGAAGAAACTGAATCCTCCTGAGCAAATGTTGTTATAGGAAATATGATGAATGCTGATAATGACAGCAATCTAAATGTTTTTACAAACATATGTGTTACCCCTCGTAAGTTAAAATTGATCTAATTAAGAAACTATATCACGCCTCAAATCTATGCCCTTAAATCTAATTTATTCATATTTATTATGATACTATAACTTTTAGTTATATTATATTATAAATATTATCTATAATTAAACCATGAGAACAAGACACATCGAGGTATTCAATAGTATCTATAAGACAGGCTCAGTCACAGCAGCAGCGAAGCTTTTAAATGTATCGCAACCCTCTGTGAGTAAGGTATTGGCACATGCTGAACAGCAACTGGGTTTTCGTCTCTTTGAAAGAATCAAAATGAAGCTGGTACCAACACCTGAAGCAAATATTCTTTTTAAACACACGAGCGTGATGGAAGATGTCTTGACAGATATCAATCAAATTTCAGAGCGCCTAACAGAATTTCCTGTAGACCGTGTGAGAGTCTCTTGTACACCTTCACTGGGTATAGACTTTCTTCCAAATGCAATCGCAGAATTTAAAGCACTTAACCCTAATGTTAATTTTGAGATCTCTACACTTCACTATTCTTATTTAAGAAATAACATTAAGGATACATCGCTTGATCTTGCGATTGCACAAGACCAAATTGAAGATGAAGAAATTGGAATAATCAACCTAAAAAAAGGAAATTTCGTGGTACTTAAACCAATCAATTCAAATATAAATAAACTTCCGTTTATCAAACTGAGTATCAATAGCCCCATAGGACGTAAGCTCGATAAATATATCGAGAAAGAGAAAATAAATATTGAGTCCAGCATTACATCTGATAATTTTCAGATGGCAGCTTCTTTAGTAAATAATGGTATTGGATACGCGATCTTAGACGAATACACAGCGAAAGCTTGCAAGTCTGAAAATTCAGAAATTATTCAATTGAGCAATAAATTAGATTTCAACATCAGCTTGATGTTTCTGAAGAATGTTCCCTTTTCAATCCCAACGAATAGTTTTATTGAATTTCTTTCTGAGTTCAAATATGAGTTCTAGTATTCTATGATGTGTTTTCTCTGGACACATTTTAATGAAAGATAATTCAAAATCAAAAACAGGTTTTCTAGTTGGGCTGATGGCAGCGATCCTGATTCTCATCATTCCAAATCCAGAGGGATTGCCAATTGAGGCTCAAAGGGCGGCAGCAATTTTTGTATGGATGGGGATTTGGTGGGCAACAGAAGCGGTGCATATTGCAATAACTGCTTTAATACCATTGATTTTCTTTCCCTTGCTAGGTGTTGCGTCTATTGAAGAAACCTCTGCGCCTTATGCAAATAAAAATATATATCTTTTCATGGGAGGGTTCTTTCTATCGATCGCAATCCAAAAATGTAACCTTCATAAAAGAATCGCACTCAATGTACTCGGTCTGACCGGAACGGCAGGAAGATCAATCATAGCAGGCTTTATGCTGAGCTCATGTGTTCTAAGTATGTGGATTATGAATACATCAACGACTGTAATGCTTCTCCCAATAGGGCTTGCCATTATTTCAGTTGTGAAAGAGTCAATGACGAATTTAACTGATACTGAGAAAGTTAACTTTCAAGTTGCACTACTTTTGGGTATTGCCTATGCAGCGAATATCGGGGGTATTGCAACACTGATTGGTACAGCACCCAATATGGCATTAAATGGTTTTATGGAAGAACAATATAATGTCTCAATATCATTTGTTGATTGGATGAAGGTAGGAGTACCTGTTAGTTTAACTTTACTTCCACTTGCATGGTTATCACTTACGAGGATGTCTTTTCCTGTTTCATTTCAAGCATCAATACAGACACAAGAGATCATTACGAACATGAAATCTGGGCTCGGTGAAATGAAAACATCTGAGATGAGGGTGTTGATCATATTTCTAATTACGGCAATGCTTTGGATCACAAGAGACATTATCAATGATATTCCTGGGCTAGAAGGTTTATCTGATCCAGGTATTGCAATGCTTTGTGGACTGGCATTATTTCTAACACCGAGCAAAAGCACTGATCAAAATCTTCTTGAATGGAAAGATGCACAAGAAGGTGTCCCATGGGGTGTTTTATTATTATTCGGAGGTGGCTTGTCACTAGCTGCTGCTGCACAAAGCACAGGTCTTGCTGCTTGGATAGGGAATCTTATGCCATTGGGTTTAAGCATGGCCTTACTGATCATAATGTTTACGACTTTGATTATATTTCTTACTGAACTCACATCTAACTTGGCGACCACTGCGACATTTCTCCCTATCGTTGCAATCATAGCCACTCAATTTGGCTTTGACCCTCTTCTACTCACTGCTTCGATTGCAATTGCTGCAAGCTGTGCATTTATGTTGCCAGTTGCAACGCCGCCCAATGCCATCGTGTTTGGATCAGAACTGATTAAGGTGCCTCAAATGATGAGAGCTGGAATCGTTATCAATTTGGTCGCTATTCTTGTTGTCACACTCGCTGGCCTATACCTTGTTCCATTATTTCTAATATGAGTATGCCTTCAGAAACTCATAAAATAAAAAATGTTTGCGTTTTCGCTGGATCAAGCCCAGGAAAAAGAGACATCTATTCAGAAACCGCAAAAGAACTTGCTCATAAATTAACTGAGAACAGTTTCGGCATTGTTTATGGCGGTGGCAGCAATGGCTTAATGGGCATACTTGGTGACAGTGCCATCAATGCTGGTGGTTATATAACTGGGATCATTACTGAACAACTCGATGATATTGAAGTCGGACACCAAGGCTTAAATGAATTAATCATTGTAAAGAATATGCATGAAAGAAAAAAAATGATGGCAGATAAATCACAAGCCGTGGTATGCCTCCCAGGTGGCGTCGGGACTTGGGAAGAATTTTTTGAATCATTGACTTGGAATCAACTTGGGCTACAAACGAAACCCATCATTTTGCTCAATATTGAGGGTTATTACTCAAAACTTAGTATATTCATTGAGCATGCTGTTGCTGAGGGCTTCCTTCCACAATCAACCAGTGATGAATTGGTTTTAGTCAACGATGTTGATGAGGCGATCTTACAAATTAAGAACTTTGTTCCAAAGGACACCTCAACTTGGTACCAAAGGCTGAAAGATTGATTGATAAACTGAACTAGTCTTTTGCTTTACTCGGTCCCGGAAAAAACATATTTGTTTCATCGATATATTGATTGTAGCCAGGTCTTTTTTTAGATTGAGGTTTTTCCAATAATCGAATCGTCAACTTGAAGAAGATGAACAACATCATTGCTGGGGCAACCACACCTAATAAAGATCCTGTCGACAAAGATAATACAAAGATTGCAAACCACTGAAGAAAGTCACCAAAATAATTTGGGTGCCTTGAGTATTTCCACAAGCCTTTGTTCATGATCTTAGATGTGTTATTCGGATCCGACTTAAATTTCTTCATTTGTTGATCTGCAATGGATTCAAACAGAAATCCAATGACAAAAAATATGATTGCCAAAGCAACTACGATGGAAGAGTCATTGTTTATATTACGACTAAAGATCAAAAAGATTGGCCATGAAATGATTGCCTGAAGTGCTCCTTGAAGCATAAAAACTCTAAAATAACTGACAAGTCTCCAATCTCTTTTAGAGGCATTTCTCATTTTTACATACCTATAATCCTCGCCATGTCCTAAATTCCTTTTTGCAAGATAATAAGTGAGTCTCAAGCCCCAAATAGTTACCATTACTAACAATAGCTCACGTGTGTCAGTCGATGCCAATCCATTGACATCATTATGAAAAGAACAAGCCCAAGCAATCAGTACAAAACCGAACCCCCAATAAATATCTATAATGCTCGAATCTTTTATCCTAATGCTGACCATCCAAAGCAATGTGAGTGCCAACCAATTAATGAAATATGCAAATTGGTGCATAGTCGTTTCAAAAAATATAGTTTCAATCACTCGCTTCTCCTAAGGTTGTCTA
>CETH01134598.1_pt1 | contig 15253 bp, 12 predicted proteins | sample 361461 | NCBI WGS metagenome assembly CETH01 (sample SAMEA2622695, study PRJEB7988) | marine metagenome | isolation source: saline water (ENVO:00002010), including
AATCTTAAAAGTGTTTTTTCTCTTCCACCCTCCAAGCTCCACCTCGGGAACATGCATCCACTTATTGGTGTGCTAGACCAGTAGTAAGGGTATTGGTCCCCAGCGACATCAAGCCCTTCATTTCTTGCTTTTTCAATTCCTTCGATAAGCTCATAGCCCCTACCCCAAAATTTTGGACCTACGCTTTTAACATGACTTATTTGGACTCTGACGTTAGATCTTCTAGCAATTTCAATTGCTTCAGCATGAGCAGGAAAAAGACCAGAAGAATCATCACTTTCAGATCTTATGTGACTAGAATATAGAATGTTATTTTTTTCTGCAGTTTTAGCTAATTCAATAATTTCTTCTGCGCTTGAATATGAACCAGGTGCATACCAAAGACCAGTTGAAAAACCTAACACTCCTTGATCGCATGCTTTTTGAATTTCATCTTTCATTTTATTTAATTCATCAGGATTTGCTTGCCTTGATTCCATACCCATTACATAAGATCTCAGATTCCCATGGCCGATTTGTGCAGCTACATTTATTGAAGGAGTGTTATTTTCAATTTCAGTTAACCAGTCATTAAAATTATTCCAATCCATTTCTTTTTTTACTCCATATCTATTTAATCTTTCTTGAAGTTGATATTTATTATTTTGAGATAATGGAGAACAAAAGCTCATGCCGCAATTACCCATCAACTCAAAAGTTACTCCTTGTATCAATTTGCTATCTGCATCTGGATCAACAATGAAAGACAAATCGCTGTGAGTATGTAGGTCAATAAATCCAGGTGTAACTTCAAAACCTTTTGCATCAATAAATTCTTTCCCAGATATTTTCTCATTACCAATATAAGAAATTTTCTCATCAGTTATACCGATATTGCATATACTTGATTTTGACAGATCGCCAAAATTTACATTTCCATTGAGAATTACTAAATCAAACATTATTTTTTCGATATTAAGAGCTAATAAATTTTTAATATATTACAAATACTAAACTAATTTAAATATTTATATAAAGCATTATTGAACTAAATAAAATTGCTTAATTTCTCTTATTCAATAACAATGTAAGCATAAACTTAAGTTTCTAGGAGGTTAACCGATGAAACAATCTAGATTTCTATTTGTTTGCGCTTTGTTAACTTTTTCTATGATTTTTGTTGCTTGTGGAGGAGATTCAGAAGAATCAACAACGTCTACAACAGAAACTTCATCTGAAAAAGAACAGGTAAAGATACCTGGAAGTGCTGACGAAGATTCTAAAAAAGATCCTGTTCCAGCTGCGACTAAGAAAGACGAAGCTGATAAGGAAGACGAACCTAAAGCTGTTGCAATGGATGAGTCAGAAGATTGCCCTGAAGAGCCGGGAAGAGAAGATACACTTATCTATTCTTTTGGTGGTAGTACAGCAATTAAAGCTCCAGAGGTAATGAACCCTTTTACACCAGGTCATGAAATGAGAAATGGGCTGCATATAACTTTGCCGCAATTATTTTTCTATAATGTTATGACTGGTGAGGAAATTCCATGGACTGCAACTTCATGGGATAACAATCCTGATTTTACTGAATACACAATTAACTTAAGAGATGGAGTTAAATGGAGTGACGGTGAAGCATTTAATGCCGATGACGTTGTTTTCACATACAACATGTTGAGGGACAATCCAAAAATGACAGGTTGGGGTAAAGGTCCTGACGTTAACTTATGGGTTGAAAAGGCAGAAAAAATTGACGATATGACTGTAAAAATTCATTTAAATGAACCTAACCCTAGGTTTCACATGAGTTTCTTATGGGCCCACGTTGGTAAAGCGCCTTATATAGTACCTGAGCACGTTTGGAGTACTGTTGAGGACCCAGCTACATTTAGCAATTACGATCCTGATAAAGGTTGGCCAATTGGAACTGGTCCTTATAAGCTAGTTGAATCTACTCCTCAGAATACAATCTGGGACAGAAGAGATGACTGGTGGGCTTCAGAAATTGGCTTTCATGAAGATCCAGCAATGTGTAGGTTAGTATGGATTGCGAAGCAAGACTCAAGCAAGATTGTATCTATGCTTGCTAACAATGAGATTGATAGTGCTGTCGACCTAAGGCCATTAGCTTTTCAATCTTTAATTGAAAATAATTCGCAAATTGATTCATACACAGGAAAAGAGCCTCCTTATGGTTATCTTGACTGGTGGCCTACAAGTTTGCATTTTAATAACCAGAAACCTGAATTTAATAACCCAGATCTAAAATGGGGAATTGCATATGCAATTAATCAGGATCAACTTATTGAAGTTGGTCAGGGTGGGTCAGGCCAAACATCTGATGTAGTATTCCCTTACTATGCAGGTCTAATGCCTTATTACGACAATATTCAGGATATTCTTGACGAGAAAAGTCCAACAGATTTTGATTTAGATAAATCTGCTGCACACATGGTTAAGGCTGGATACACTATGGGTGATAAGTACTGGGAGAAAGACGGAGAAGAATTCGGATTTGTTATTTCTGGTACAAACCTAATGGAAGATATCGGACCACTTATGGCAACTCAGCTTGATAAAGCTGGTTTCAAAGTTGAATACAAAAACCAAGAAGGTCTTGGAAATGCGTTGGCAATGGGTGAAGTTACTGCTGCACTTTTTGGTCACGCAGGTTCAACTGTTGATCCTTGGGACACCCTTAATCTATACCATAGTAGATATAGTGCCCCAGAAGGTGAAAGAGCTGTAAGACCATACAGATGGGAAAATGCAGAATTCGATGCAATAGTTGATGAGATGGCTTCAGTGCATCCAGATGACGTTGCAAAAATGAAAGAACTTAATCATGCTGCCTGGAAAATATGGTATGACGAAATGCCAGACATTCCTATACAGCAATGGGTTCACCGAGTTCCAGTAAATACGACCTACTGGAGCAATTGGCCTAACGTTGATAGGCCATTAGCATTGGCTGCATGGCCAAGGCATAGCTTGCTAGTATTCTTGATGCTAGATAAAGCAAAATAAATTAAATGAGTGGTCACGGTTGCGACTCGAATTTTCTCCTCGTGACCACTCATAAAAATAAATTTAAGGTACTTTAATGTCAAAAGTATTAAATGTGAATAACTTAAGAGTTTATTTTCATACCCCAATGGGGCCAGTAAAAGCTGTTGATGGAATATCATTCGATTTAAGTCCAAAAGAAAGACTTGGGATTGTTGGTGAATCTGGCTCAGGCAAAAGCACTATGGCTTATGCACTTATGAAGCTAATTAAAAAGCCTGGAAAAATTGAATCAGGTGAAATAGTGGTTGGGGATGAAGATATATTACATCTTGAAGAAAATGAAATGAGGTCAAGAAGGTTTTCTAAAATATCTCTAATTCCTCAAGGATCAATGAATTCACTTAATCCTGTGATGAGAATTGAAGAGCAATTAATCGACACAATAAAAGCTCATGATGAAAATAAATCTTCTATATCAAAAACTGAAAAACAAGAAATTGTTGGAAAGTTATTAAGTTCAGTGGGTCTAGAGCCTAATCTTGGAAAAAGATTTCCTCATGAATTAAGTGGGGGCATGAAGCAAAGAGTGACTATAGCAATGGGTATATCATTAAACCCAATAGTAATAATAGCAGATGAACCAACTAGTGCACTAGATGTTGTTGTACAAAGACAAGTTATGGACACTTTAGAAAGTGCTCAAGAAAGAATTGGTGCTGGATTAATTTTAGTTGGTCACGATATGGGGTTAATGGCCCAATTTGTTGATAGAATTGCAGTTATGTATGCAGGTAAAATAGTTGAATTGGCACCAGTAGAAACTATATTTAGTAAGCCACTTCATCCATACACAAGAATGTTAATTAAAAGTTTACCAAAATTGGATTCTCATGGTGTCTTCAATGGGATACCTGGCCTTCCAGCCCAACTATTAAATTTAGAACAAGGTTGTAGTTTTTGTTTAAGGATTGGAAGAGAAAACAAGAAAGAGATACCTTGGGTAAAGGTTTCAAAGTCACATTACATCAGAGAATGCGATGTGTGTGCTGATTACAAATAGAGGATGATTAATGTCTAAGAAAATTCTTGAAGGAAAAAATTTAATAAAAATATTTACATCAGGATTATTTGTAAAAAAATCATCTACTTTAGCTGTTAACAATATTAGCTTAGATATAGAGGAAGATAAGCCAATTATACGAGCAATAGCAGGAGAGAGTGGTAGTGGCAAGACTACTTTAGCAAGAATGCTTTTGGGGCTCATTAAACCTACTTCAGGAGAAATTAAATTTGAAGGAAACGACATATTTAATCTTAATCAAAACCAAAAATTAGATTTTAGAAGAAGAGTTCAAACTATATTCCAAGATCCTTTTGGAGTATTTAATCCTTTCTACAAAGTAGATAGAGTTTTAAATATGCCAATAAAAAAGTTTAAAGTAACTAGCAATAAAACAGAAACTGAAGATAGAATTGAATTTGCTCTTAACAGCGTTGGATTAAGGCCAGATGAGACATTAGGGAGATTTCCTCATGAATTAAGTGGTGGTCAAAGACAAAGAATAATGGTTGCTAGGGCCCTATCATTAGAACCAAAAATTATTATTGCTGATGAACCTGTTTCTATGGTTGATGCTTCTTTGAGAGCAACGATTTTGGAGAGTATTTATAATTTTAAAAATAACCAAAATATCTCTGTTTTATATATTACTCATGACCTTACAACAGCACATCAACTTTGTGACGATATAATGATTCTCTACAAAGGAAATATGGTTGAGGCTGGCCCAATTGATAGTGTGGTTAGAAAACCTGCTCACGTATACACTAAGCACTTAGTTGGATCAATTCCTTTTCCAGATCCTAAAATGAAATGGAAAAAATATAATGAAAGTGAAAAGCTGAATCTTGATAAACCTAGTGTGGGATGGAGGAAATAAATTATGTCATTGAATTTTATTTTAAAAAGACTAGTAATATTTCTATTTATCATAGCTATTGCATCATCAGTAAACTTTTTTATTCCAAAAGTTGTTTCAGACGTAGATCCTGTAAGTATAAGGATGATGGAAATAGCAAACCAAGGTGGAGTTTATGACGAATCAATGCAGGCTGTAGCGGCGGAATATTTTAAACAATTTGGACTTGATCAGCCATTATGGAAGCAGTATTTTAGGCATCTAGTTGACACCTTTACCTTTGATTTAGGAGTGTCATTTACTTACTATCCATCGTCTGTAATGGGAATGATTATGGACGCGCTTCCTTGGACATTTGGTTTATTAATTGTATCAACCTTACTTTCATTTTTAATTGGAGGAGTTTTAGGTGCATTGTTGGGTTGGCCTTATGCTCCCAGATCGATGAGATTTACTGTTCCTCCTTTATTTATATTTTCTGCAATACCCTATTACATGCTTGGTTTACTTCTGGTATACATATTTGCATATATTTTTAAAATTTTTCCTACTGGAGGTGGATATACAATTGGAGAGGTATTCAATTTTGGCTTTTCAAGGATGATTAACATCATGTATCATGCCATCCTTCCAGCAATATCTATTGTTATTGCTGAGTTAGGAATTAGATCTCTAGTCACAAGAGGAATGATACTCAGTCTCTATGGAGAAGATTATATAAAATTGGCAGAGGCTAAAGGCTTGCCTTCAAACAGGATTTTTATTTGGTATGGATTAAGGAACACATTACTTCCTCAATTCACCATATTAGCTTTGCATCTTGGCCATGTAGCGAGTGGAGCGCTATTAGTAGAGATAATTTTTGGTTATCCTGGTTTGGGCGCATTATTAAGAGATTCAGTTACTGCTTTTGATTACCCAGTAATTTATGGAATTGTATTCGTACTGATACTTGGTATTGCAGTCGCTACCTTAGTGTTAGATTTTATTTATCCAAAAATTGATCCAAGAATTACTTATGAAGATTAAAAATTATTTAAATAAATATCCAATTTTATTTGCTGGAATAATGGTACTTTTGGCTCCATTAATTTTTTCTGCGGTTGGCATGATATTAGTTGATACTGCAACTGCTGAACCTCTTTCAGTACAGTCTAGGTCAGCACCGTCATCAGATTTGCCATTCGGGTCGGATCTTCATGGAAGAAACCTATTCGCAGCTATAGTTAAAGGAATACCTATGACTTTATACGTAGGATTTTTAGCAGGTTCGATTGGTTTAGGAATTGGAATTTTTCTAGGTTTCTTAACAGGATATATTGGAGGAAAATTTGACACGGTAGTAAGGATAGTTACAGATTCTTTAATGACAATACCGAGCATAGCAGTGATGGTTGTTTTAGCAATATCTATTGAAGAAAATATAACCCTTAATCAAATGGCTTTAGTTATTTCGTCATTATCATGGATGGGCCCAACAAGAGTTATTAGATCGCAAGTTTTAACATTGAAAGAAAGGCCATTTATCGAAGTATGCAGACTTTCTGGTATGAATACCCTTGAAATAATATTCCAAGAGATTCTTCCAAATATGCTACCTTTCCTTGCTGCTAGTTTTACTGGAGCAGTTACAGGATCAATTTTAGCTTCTGTTGGATTGGAGGCAATTGGGTTGGGGCCAATGTCAGAGCCAACAATGGGCATGACTCTTTATTGGGCAATTACTTTTTCTGCATTAATTGCCGGAATGTGGTGGTGGTGGTTACCTCCAATAATAATTATAGTAATTATATTTTGCGGACTATACTTAATAGCAGCAGGTCTAGATAAAATTGCAAATCCAAGATTAGAGGGTCCTCAGGCTTGAAAAAAGATAAATCCAAAAAAAATATAGTAATTCTATTCCCAGATCAATTAAGGTATGATTTCTTAGGTTGCTATGGATCTAACTTTATTAAGACTCCAAATATAGACTCATTATCAAAAAATGGTGTCACTTACGAAAAGGCATATTCAGCATCTCCTGTATGTGTTCCTGCTAGGACTTCATTATTAACTGGAATTAATTCTTTTAAGCATGGGGTAACCGATAATTTCACTGCATTAAGATCAGATTATAAAAAAACTGGATTGCAAACCTGGGCAGATATCATTAAGTATGATGATTATTATTCTGCAGCAATTGGTAAAATGCATTTTTATCCTTGGGATGCAAGGCACGGTTTTGATTACAGAAGAATAGCAGAAGACAAAAGACACCTTCATGTTAGGGATGACTATTTTAAAAAACTGAGAAGTGCAGGATTGAGAAAATTTCACGGTGATGAACACGAAGGCTACCAAGAAAATTTTACTGCAGTTAAATCAATAGTGCCTTATGAACACTCTTGGGATCACTTTGTGGGTGAAGAGGCAGTTAAATTTATTAATAATCATTCTAATGAAGAACCTTTTGCAATGATGGTCGGTTTTCCGGGTCCTCATGACCCATATGATCCATCAGAAGATTTTCATGTGCCAATTCCTGACGAAAATGACATGCCTGACCCCATACCTTCATATGAGCACGATAAGAAATTTGTGGAGAATCAAAAGGATGGATTAAAAATGGAATGGGCTAATGTAAAAACAATGCATAAATTTAATGACAATGAAAGCTTAGCAAAAAAAAGGAAGATGAGGGCTCATTATGCTGGTCTTGTTCAACAGATAGATTACGAGGTAGGAAGAATTGTTGGCTCTTTGAAAGACAACGGCTTGATCGATAACACAGTAATTATATTTGCTACTGATCATGGGGATTATCTTGGAGATCATGGCTTATTTGGAAAAGGTACATTTATTGAGTCATCAAGCCACATACCTTTGATTGTCCAGACTCCAGATACAATTGGTAAACCTAAAAGAGTAGATGACCTTGTTTACCTTTTTGATATTACATCTACAATTCTCAAAATCAGTGGATCAAAGATTCCAGATTATTTTGATTCAATTCCGCTCCCTGGGTTGCCTGGGATAGAAACAAAGAAAAGAGATGAACTCTTCGGTTACATGCCTGATGGTTGGATGATTTACGATGGTAATTATAAATTAAGTAAATATTCTAACGGAACAAGAACTTTATTTAATATCAAAAATGATCCTAATGAATCAAAAAACTTATACAAAGAAAAGAGTTTGTATAAATTGAGAAGAGATTTAGAGACAAGACTAAATGTTGAAATTATGAATTCAATAAGATTTTCTTATTTTGATAGACAGGTTGATACAGTAAATAGTCTTAATGAAAAAGATGACTTTGGTAAAGAAGGTTGGGAATGGGATTATCCAGCCCAAATTAGACCCTTGGCTGAAAGATCAGATAGGATTCAAAAAGGAGAAATTAAGTTTGACAGATAATAAAAAACCAAATTTAATCTTTCTTTTTCCTGATCAAATGCGGTCAGATTTCTTAGGTTGTTATGGAGCTGATTTCGTAAAAACACCTAATATTGACTCTATAGCAGAAAACGGAATTAGGTATCATAATTCATATTCCTCTTCACCAGTTTGTGTTCCTGCCAGGTCCAGTTTGATGACAGGGATGGATGCTATATCAAACGGAATCTTAAGTAACTCTCCGGCAATAAGGCCTGATCATAAAGAAGCTGGAATTAAAACTTGGCCAGAAATATTAAGGGAATCGGGTTATTACACTTCAGCAATTGGAAAAATGCATTTTTATCCATGGACAAAGAAGAATGGTTTCATGTATAGATCAACAACCGAAGATAAAAGATGGCTCAAAGTAAGAGATGATTACTATTACTATTTGAAAGAAAAAGGCCAAAAAAAATATCATGGTAATGAACACGAAGGCTATCATGAAAATTTTGGAGCTGTAAAATCAAATCTTAAATGGGAAGACTCTTGGGATCACTTTGTTGGGAATGAAGCATGTAAATTTATAAATGAATATGGACATGAAAAGCCTTTTGCGATGATGGTGGGTTTTCCAGGTCCTCACGATCCATATGACCCTTCTGAAGATTTCAAAGTTCCTTTTCCTGATGAAGACAAGATGCCACCTCCAATCAAAGGAAATAAAGAAGATGCAAAAAAACACAAAAAAATTGTGTTAGAGGGATGGAAGTATCCATGGGCTGATTTAGACTATGAAGGAATTAATGATGTGAAGATTAAAAAGATGAGATCACACTATTCTGCGTTAATCCAGCAAATTGATTATGAAGTTGGACAGATAATTAAATCACTAAAAGACAACAATTTATACGAGAATTCAATTATTATATTCTCTTCTGATCATGGGGATTTTTTAGGAGATCACGGGATGATGGGAAAAGCGAATTTTTATGAGAGCGCTATGAGAGTGCCGTTGATGATAAGTGGAAAAAACATTCCCAAAAATATAGTTGAAGAAAATTTGGTTTGCTTGAGGGACATTACATCTACAATATTATCTTTAAGTGGAAATGAAGTTCCATTCTATATGGATTCAGTCCCCCTTCCAAATACTCCAGGTGATACTAAAAAAAGAAGAAAAGAAATTTTTGGTTTTCTTGCTAACGGAGTAATGGTATTTGATGGAAGATATAAACTTGTCCGTTATGCAACTGGGGAGGACCTTTTATTTGATTTAAAGAATGACCCTTCTGAAGAAAAAAATATTATAGAAGATGAAAATAATATGGACATATTAGATAATTTAGATGAAATTTTAGTTAACAGGATTAATTTATCTAGAAAAATTTCTATGCATTCGCTCACTTCTGGTGGAACACCTTTGACAACTGATCCAGTTAACCCTGAAATATATGATTATCAATTTGAAGGCTGGGAATGGAATTATCCAACTAAAATTGATACACCAGTTACAAGATCTTTTTTTAATAAATAATAATAAAAATGTTCAAAAATTATAAAATATTTTTCTTTTTCTTAATTATTATTAATTGCATTTCATGTAGTTATGAAACGGAGAAGCAAAATAAAGATGATGAAGTAATAAATGAAATTATTATTGAAAAAGAAGATATTTCTGACCAGAATGAAGTATTAGATGATGAAGATTATAGCTATGTTGATTGGTGGCCAGTAAAATCTGAATCATCTGATAATGAATACAAAACATCAACCTCAACAATAGAAATAAAAAAGATACCTTTTCCAAAACAGTTTAATGAAAACGAAGATTAAAATTTTAATATTATCTATTTTTATATTTGCTTGTTCTGAAAATTTACAAGTCGAAGTTGAAGATATTAAGGATGTTCAAAATATTGAGCCATTTAAAAATATTGCTGAGGAATCATTTGGAGGAGATTTTTTTATTGAAAATAGGTATCCAGGTGTAGCAGTCTTCGATTTTGATAGAGATGGAGATTTAGATCTATATTTCACTTCATCTGGCTCATCAAGTTTTCTAGAAGAAACAAGAGGAGGAAGTAATAAATTTTTTGAAAATATGGGCAATAATCAATTTCAAGACATTACAGAGAAAACCAATCTTGCACTTTTAGAAAGTAATAGCACTGCACCTGCTGCATGTGATTTTAATAATGATGGCTATCAAGATTTATATGTAGCATCTTATGGCACGATTGGTGATGGCTTGGATTACCGTTCAGTTGAAAGGGATTCAAGATTATATGATGCAGTCAAAGATAGATTATTTAAAAATAATAAAGATGGCACTTTTACAGAAATTACTGAAGAATCTTTTGGAGAAAATGTAAATATTAGATCTGGAATGAGTGTGGCTTGTGGAGACGTTAATAATGACGGATTATTAGATATATATGTGGGTAATAGAGCTGATCAAGATTTTATAGTTTTTAATAATCCTAGACACCATGGCCATTATAATCTTTTATTCATTAACCAAGGCGATTTTAAATTTAATGAAATTAGTGAAGCCTCTGGAGTTAGAGGAAATGAGATACTAATGATTATGCCTACTGGAGAGCCAATTGAATGGTTTGATGAAGAATCTAAAAGATGGAATCAAGGATATGATCCAAATTTAGTTGACAGAAAAAATAATAAAGTCGGTGACCCTTCTGGGCAAACTTTAGCATCAATGTTTTGGGATCATGATCAAGATAGTGATGTCGACTTATGGATTTCAGATGATGGAGATCGATTAAAAGTTTATGAAAATAATTCAACCAAAGATGAAATTAAATTTGATTTAATCTCAAGAGATTTAGGAATCGACAAAGTTGGTGCATGGATGGGTTTCGCCATTGGAGACATTGATAATGATTTAGATCTGGATGTATTTGTTACAAACATTGGATACCATCCTTTAACAAGGCAGCATCCTCAAATACCAGGTGGAGACTGTGCCTATGGCCACAAATTTGAATGGGGAACATGTTTTCATTATTTATTGAGAAATGATAGTTTGGTGGATGAAAATATGAAAATAAGTGAGTTCACAAATATATCAAATTCAATTCTAATAAAACCTGACAAATATATGCCATCTCAAGGACTAGTTAAAAATAATATACTCGAAGAGTGGCAAATTCCTGAGGGCCTTGATGCGTATGAGTTTGGGTTTGGTACAACTTTTTTTGATTATGAAAATGACGGAGACGAAGACCTTTATTGGCTTGGTTCAATGGGGGGGAGAGGAGAAGGCCCCGGCGGGAATAGATATCCTAATGCTGGAAGAATGTTAATAAATGAAAATAATAATAATTTTTCAGATAGAACAATCGAATCACAGTTGCTAGATATAATAAATGTGGATTATCAAGATTTATCAGAATCTAATCCGGAAGATTTAATAAAAAGAAGAATCAATATTAAGTTTCACGAAAATGGAAAAGGGCTTGCAAAAGGTGATATTAATTCAGATGGATTTATAGATCTTATTGCAACAAATAGTAATGGATATATTTTCGGCCAAGAAGGTGAGGGGATAATGAAAGGCGGTCCAATTTTTTTGTGGATTAATCAAGAAAATTCAAATAATTGGATTGACTTAAGATTAGTTGGTAGCTCTATAAGTAATGAAGGTGGAAGTAATGCAGATGCAATTGGATCAACAGTAATCATAAAATATGTTGAAAACAGTAAAGTTAAACATCAAATTAAATCAATTACTAGTGGAGAAAGTTTTATCTCTGCAAATTCTTTTAATTTAAACTTTGGTCTAGGTAGTGCAAATAAAATTGATGAGATTTTAATCAAGTGGCCAAATGGCAGCAAGAAGGTTATTAAAAACATAGAAGTTAATCAATTTCTTACTATTCAGGAAGATTAATTATTTTATGTGTTTCCATGGATCATTTTTAATATCCTTTGGCCTTCCAACAGTTTCTGGTAGAGGGACTGGTTGAGGGTCTTCGGTTTCAATCATCCAGTTTAGAAGATGTGATTTCATTTCTAATACTTTATCAGAATATTTTTCTTTTCCAGCTAAATTATAGTGTTCCCAAGGGTCATTTTCTAAATCATACAATTCATCTTTATCTCCCATAGGATCATGAACAAATTTCCAATTCTTTGTCCTCACCATTTTTCTTCTTCCTTCAGCTTCTCTTGCCCAAAGGCAATCTATAAGTGAATGATACCCAAATGGTTTTGGTAAAAGCTTTAAATCCTCTAATGTATAAGGTTTTCCGCCAGCACCATATTCAGAAAATACGGCCTCCCTTGCTTCTCCATCAGGAACAATAGGTAAGATTTTTCCTTGATAGTCATTTGGTATGTCTATACTTTGAATATTTAAAACTGTTGGCATAATATCTATAAGGCTAGCCGGAGTATCAATATTAATATCATTTTGAATGACGGGACCTCCTGAAATTACAAGAGGTACTCTAGTAAGTGCATCATAGAATACTCCACCTTTACACATCATGTTGTGTTCACCAGAAAAGTCACCATGATCTGCAGTAAAAATCACGATTGTATTTTCTTCAAGACCTAAATTTTTAAGTTCATCCAAAATCATTCCAATACTAAAATCAACAAATTTAACCATTCCCATATAAGTTGTTACCATGTCTTCGTTATATTGTTTATTTTCAGAATTTTTATTGTTGCTAAAATCTAAAATTTTGTTTAGTAATACATTTCTTTCCGGGGCAGTCCCATCTTTAAATTCATCTTCTCTTTGATTAGGGAATTTAAATGAATTCTTTGCTTCCTCAAAAAATCTTCTTGGAACTTCATATGGTTCATGAGGGTCGGGTATAGAAACCCATAAAGAAAAATTATCATCTTTAAATTTATTTAAAAAGGACTTTGCTTCTTCAGCAATAATATAAGAATCATACGACTCAATTGGGCTATCTGTAATACTAAATGAACCCTTTTCCATTTTATTTCTATTGCCGTTTCTTCCGGTATGAGTAAATTCATCAAGATGATCAAAAAGTTTTAAGTCACTTTCAGTTTCAAAGCAATGATTTTTACCAATTAGTCCAAGTTTAAAACCTTCATCTTTCCATATTTTAAAAATATGATTTTCATCTTCTGGCATTAAAGTTTCATTTCTTCTACACCCAGTTGTATGAGGATATTTTGAAGACATTACAGATGTTCTAGCTGGTACACAAAGAGGATGAGGTGTTATAGCATTATCAAACTGGACTCCATTTTTTTTCATCCTTTCTAAATTAGGAGTTTCTACTCCTATTTCAGAATACAATCTACTAGCCGTAGCTTTCATTTGATCAGCCATTATAAAAATGACATTGCATTTATCTCTCTTTCCCATATTTATATACTAAAATACTTAAATAAAAAATTAAAATTTATCTATCCCAGATATTTTTCAGATCATATTTTGGTTTCCAATTAAGCTGTTTTTTTGCCTTTTTATTTGAAAACTTATTATGGGGAAGATCAGCAAAAATAAAGTATTTTTCTGACCTTGTTGGCAATTTCTTTAAATCAATTTCAAGTGCTAGCTTTATTGCTTCCGCAGCATCTTCCCATCTCACACTGAAAGGAGTCAAATCTTTTCCAGTGTTATCATCACCCTTATTATCATTAGGTTTAAGTAAATTATTATCATAGAAATTATAAAATAATAATGTTTGCAAAAATATAAATTCATTTTTTTCTGTAAATACTTCGCAAATTTCTTGACCAAGAGCTTTTGAAATTGCATAAATATTAACGCCAGGTTGTGGAGGTATATCGGGGTTTATTTCATGATCATAATTTTCGTAAGTGGGGCCCGCAACCTGAAAATGTGGACCAGTATTTATGACTCTTTGTATTCTGAATTTTTCAGCTGCAAGCATCATATTTAGGTTACCTTTCATGTTTACATCGAAAGCCAACTTTCTATCTGTTCTCAGCACTGATAGATTTATAATTGCATCAACTTTTTCAGAAGCACCTAATACCTCCTCTGTATTAGAAATATCTACTTTTACAAAGTTTGTATTTGTCTCAATTTCATTTAAATCAGTCTCAATAATTTCATGATCATCTTTTAAAATTTTAGATAGCCAAGGACCAAGCATGCCGTTTGCACCTAATATCAGCACTTTCATAATTTTTTCCTTGGGTAATAATAGTAATCGTCTATTGATGAAGACAATCTTCCTAAATCATTAAGTTTATTTGTTAAATATCTTTGATGATCAAATTCAGATTGAAGATGAAAGACTTCAAATTGATTTTTAAAATTAATTTTTAAGATTTTTGAAATGGTAATTACAAAGTCTTTTTTAGAAGTAAAACAATTAAGATTATTATGTAACTTATCATTTATTGGAAATCCGACTCTCAATAATATTTTTTGAAAAGGGAATGTTCTGCCAAATTCTTTAAAGACAATTTCTGAAAGATATAATGAAAGATTGTACATATCTTTTTTTGGTTTTGGCTTCCAATTTTCAGTTACTGTATAACTTTTCTTATAATCGAGTAATTCTAATGAACTTATCATTATTACTTTATTTACTCCTTGTTCAACTGAAAGTGCAAGAGTATTGTAGATATTTTGGATTTTTAAATTGAATTCTTCAGTGTTAGAGCAATTTTCTAGAGATGAAAGGATTATTAAACAGTCAGCCTTTGAGATATTTTTTTCGGTAACTTCATTTACTACCTCTACCTCATTATTATCTATTTGACTTAAAAGATTTTCTAAATCGTTATGACCTGAACTAACTACAAGATTCATAGGAATTAATTTGTATTTGTATCATTCAGTTTATCAATAAAAACAGTACAATTTTTCATTGAGTCGGCTTCGTCATATCCTGGGCAAAAAAGAATTAAGTTATTGTAAATGACGTAACTGTTATATTTGGCAGCTTTTGTCCCGTTCCAAGTATTATTTCTTCCACCCTCAAGGTGAGTTCTTTGGTTCA
>CETH01069430.1_pt1 | contig 15245 bp, 16 predicted proteins | sample 361461 | NCBI WGS metagenome assembly CETH01 (sample SAMEA2622695, study PRJEB7988) | marine metagenome | isolation source: saline water (ENVO:00002010), including
TCAGATGAATTCGTTTTAGCTTGCTTGACAGATATCGGCTTCGTCCACATTATCCGCCCGCTTGATCCTCAGGGATTGGCACCGTGGGGCCGTAGCTCAGCTGGGAGAGCGCTGCGTTCGCAATGCAGAGGTCGGGAGTTCGATCCTCCTCGGCTCCACCATCCTTCTCCCAGCTACCTTAAGCTACGGACCGGTCTCTATGTTGCCGAGTTCCCAAATAAAATTACTATGAGAAATCTTTCGAAGTCCGAGGAAACTAACTGCCTATTTTTCGCGGGCGGCTAGTACACGCAGGAAGGGCGGCTATTGACGCCGCCCTTGTCATTCTCTCTCTTTTTACCTTCAGGACATATTGTCCAGATTGCTTATAACCTGTTCGGGATGGTCCGCCGGTGTCACCTCTTCATATGTGACGGCGACATGTCCGTCCGGCCCGATCAATACTGATTTGCGTGGTGATCGGGCATTATCAATTTCAGAAACGCCGAATGCGATGGATGCAGCGCCATCTTCATCACTCAACAAGTCGTAGGGAAAAGAGAATTTATCGCGAAACGCACCGTTAACCGACGGGCTATCATATGAAATACCGACTATCGAGGCGTTACGGTCTTCGAAGTCTTGGATTCTATCACGGAACCCGTTGCCCTCTATGGTTCAGCCAGGTGTATCGGCTTTGGGGTACCACCAGAGCAAGACATAGCGACCGGCGAAATCGTCTTTTTTCACCGTCTTTCCGTCCTGGTTCGGGAGGCTGAAATCCGGCGCGTTGAGCCCGGCGGCTATTAATGCCATTCAGATTTTCTCCATTATAGGTATCGTAGATACCAAGTTTAGCACTTGACCATGAGACTCTACATAGTCTTGAGAAAAAATATTCAAAACGCCAAGTATTTGGCAAACCGATCCGGTCATTTAAACGAAATCGGGTTCGCTGCGTTTCCGGCAACGCAGACACAGGCGGTTGTGCCAACCTTCGCTAGCAAATTTTTCGCCGCAAGACATACAGTTGCGGTCTGTAGGTACATCACTTACAGCACGATGATCCATTACTAGTTCTTCGGCTTCCAGCGAGCTTGTGTTCGATTCGCTCATCAAATGGCTCCCTTTTACTACTCGATTACGATGTAATCGTCGGTTGTCCCAACCACCCTCTCGGTGGCACTATATCTTTACGCACATAGGCGAATTACCTGGCGTAATTCCGCGTTATTTCAACACCCTTACATTGAGTATCCGGCTTCGGAAACTTCAGTGTCAGCGGTTTTTACTTTGGGATTTTTATCCCATATTTGCCCACACAAGCGGCAAATAGACCTTCCATTCGGTTAGGTATGTGGCGAGTGTTGATCCCCGCTATCATCAATTCCCTAACACACGCACCTTTTAGCATAAAATCGCCCAAAAAGGGTAGAAAATCCTTATACCCACATGGCATCGGCTGATAAATTCATAGAGCTGGGAGAATCGCCGTAAATTGCAGCTGTTCGGGCGACTAAAGCGTTTCTAAAAGGACATACTCGACGGGATTGCTGCGATAGCGGCGGCCGCCACCTCGCGATCCTGCTCCCCTGTGCCTGATCCTACGCCAACACCGCCGATACAGTGACCGTCGACAATAATCGGCAGGCCGCCAGGTAGGTTAATCCGTTGGCCGTCGGTGCCAATCGCCAGTTTTATGTCGACACCTTCCATCAGGCCACCCGAAGGATCGCCATAACAGGCGGCTGTGCGGGCCTTACGTATAGATGTCTCCATAGACATATGAAAAGCACCGTTCATACGAATGAATGCTAGCAGGTTGCCACCATTATCCACGATTGAAATACACTGAGGCTGGTTCATCTCTGCCGCCTTCGTTATACCTGCGTTCAGTGCAGTTAGAGCACCTTCATGTGTGAGTTTCAGAAACTGTTCTGTTTCGGCCATAATGTCATCCTCCATTACAAATGATTGTCAGTTGTCCACCAGCTTCAGCGCTGTGCGACCATAGGATCTTTTTCACGGTGAGTTAACAGTGAGTGGTGATTTTTAGACCTAATACAGCCTAATCAAAGAGATGCAAGGCGCGACACTGAGAGCCTTATAAATAACACAGTTCACTCAAAAGTCTGTGTCTACTTCCATCCAAATTCTACCCTGCACCGACAAACCGTGGATTTTCAATTGGCCGGTCGTCAATACACCAGTGAATAAGCGCGGCCCCAGCCGACAGCCCGATCGCTAGCCACCACGCTGCATCGTAAGTTCCAAAGACGTCGTAAAATAACCCGCCCAGGTAAACGCCAGCGAAAGCACCCAACTGATGGCTCAGAAAGACAATAGCGAACAAGGTTGATATGTACCTCGGACCAAAAATCTGTGCGACGATCCCGCTGGTTAAGGGCACGGTTGATAGCCATAAAAGTCCCAGAATTGCGCTAAACCCAAGGACCGTTATCTCGTTAACCGGCAAGTAGATAAAAACTAAAAACAGTAAACCACGCGCCAAGTACAACTGGCCCAAGAGGTTTCTTTTTCGCCATTTTCCTCCGGCCCAGCCCGCGATAATAGTACCGAAAAGATTGAATAGCCCGATTACGCTTATAGCAGCCGTCGCGAGCCATGCGCCAGCTCCTGTATCCGTAAGATACTTGGGTAAATGTGTGCCGACGAATTGGACTTGGAAGCCGCAGACGAAAAATCCCATGACCAACAGCCAGTATCCATGGTGACTGCTCGCCTTCTTCAGGGCTCCCCCGAGGCTTTCCTTATCAGGCTCGGAGAACGCGATATCACCTGCCCGTCTCATAGAATAAGCCAGCGGAACAGAGACGAACGCGATAATAGCTAGTCCTAAAATTCCACCCGACCAGCCAAACCCCTCGATGAGCCCCATGCTGGTCAGAGCAAAAGTGAATTGTCCGGCAGATCCGCCTGCGGTAACTATTCCTATCCAAAGCGTTCGTGAGTTTTCAGGGGCAATTCGGCCGACTATACCCAGTGGCAGGGTCAGCCCAACCCCTGATGCACCGATACCGACTATAAGACCCGCGGAAAGGAACATTGTTTCTGGAGTCACTGAAACCGAAATCAGTGCGAGCCCCGCGGCGTATAGAGCTGCGGCCAGAGTAATCACTGTCGTTGGCCGCATCCAGCGGTCGGCTAATGCACCGGTAAAAGGCGCCGCAAACCCCATCACGAGATTTTGTGCCGCAATAGCTATGGCGAACTCGGTGACACCCCAATTAAGATCTTTGCTAATTGGTTCCAGAAAAAGCCCAAAACTTTGTCGAGACCCATTTGCAATAAGCACAACTGCCGTAGCAGCGAAAAGTATATATACCTGGGAACGATAGAAATCTTTCATTTAAACCGATTCTGGATCGTGAGGCCGCATCAATGTCAATTTAGTTAGCTATATCGCAATTAGCCATTGCCCTGTTCAAGCCGATGAATTTCTGCTCCCGCTGTGATTTTATCCCCTTCTTTGAGCTCACCAAGTTCAATCAACTCGATCTTCTCTCCCCTACTCTTAACCTTATTGGTCGAAGTGCGGATCTTGCTGATATCCTCCTGCGCTTGACGGAAATGAACCTGTAATTTGTCGACCCGGTCATCAATACGGGCTACGTCAACTAATAACTTGCGTACTTGCGACTGGATGACGCCCGCTTGTTCCTGCATAGAAGCATCCTTTAACACTGCACGAACGGTATTTAGTGTTGCCATCAGAGTTGTTGGTGACACGATCCAGACCCGAGCGCGGTAAGATTTTTCGACGGTTTCTGGATGGTTGGCATACAACTCTGCATAAACCGCTTCTGACGGTAGAAACATCAATGCTGACTCCGCCGTTTGACCCGGGATGATATATCGGTCCGCTATATCGTGGACATGTTTGAGCACATCCGTGGCGAACGCCCGTGACGACTTTATGCGTCCGGCCTCATCTTTAGCAGCGCGTAACGCATGATAGCTCTCAAGCGGGAATTTTGCATCGATCGCGATGGCGCCCGGCGGGTTAGGTAGGTTTAGAACACAGTCGGCGCGTTTATTATTGCTGAGGGTTTTCTGAAATTCGTATGCTGACGGCGGTAAAGCTGCTCTGACCAAGTCTTGTAGTTGTATTTCTCCAAATGCACCGCGTGCCTGCCGATTGGTCAAAACGTCCTGAAGCTGAACCATCTGTGCCGACAGGTCGGTGATGTTTTTCTGCGCCGCATCGATCACTGCGAGTCTTTCTTGGAGTTTGGCCATTGTCTCTGAAGATTTCGTATTAGTCTTCTGAAGCGTGTCTCCAACCCGTTTGGTGACGTCTGCAAGACGTTCTTCTAGCGTCTTCGTGATCGCTATTTCCTGGTTCTGTAGTCGTTCTGACAGTGCTTTCTGGCTGGCTGCGTCCGCTTCAGCGATCTGTGACAATCTGCCGGCAAGTTCTATCTGTTGGGTGGTGAGTCGTTCTGCTGTTCGTGTAATCTCTTCGGAAATATTTCGCGAGTTGCCCCGCAGTAGAACCAATGCGACAAACGCCAAAGATCCAATGGCAACGACCACCGCAATAAATGTCACTGACTCCATAGGAAAGAACGTATCACGAACTTCTCCGAATCGGCTGATCGTCGACACTTTTAAGTCACGCTTGACCCTGTGGAACCGAAAGCATACCTAATTCCAACTGAAAACTAAGGATTTCGATACTATGGCATTAATGCCTATTATCACCGCCCCTGATCCGAGACTGAAAAAAGTCTCTCATCCGGTCGAATATGTTGATGATGGCGTACGCCGTCTGATGGACGATATGCTTCAGACAATGTATGCGGCACCCGGTGTGGGGCTGGCGGCACCCCAAGTCGGTGTTCTAAAACGGGTCATCGTAGTCGATGTAGCCCGCGCGGATGGGAAGCCGCAGCCGATACGCCTCGCAAATCCCCAGATAGTTGACGCCTCCGATGAATTATCTGCGTTCGAGGAAGGTTGTTTGTCATTACCCGAGCACTTTGCGGAGGTTAAGCGACCCGACATGGTGCGAATAAGTTACCTCGACTACGAAAACAAGATTTGCGAGAGGGATATGGATGGGTTTCTCGCAAAGTGTATTCAGCACGAGATTGATCATCTCGATGGTGTGCTTTTCGTTGATCATATCTCAGGCCTCAAGCGCAGCATGATAATGCGAAAACTAACCAAGCTGAAAAAAATACGCGCCGATTCGAGAGCCAAAGCGGGCGTCTGAGGGTACCCGCCGTGCGAGTTATATTCATGGGAACTCCCGACTTTGCAGTCCCCGCGTTGTCGGAGATTCTCGCCGCTGGTCATAACGTAGTCTGCGTCTATTCTCAGCCACCCCGTCCCGCTGGACGGGGCTATAATGAGCGGCCATCGCCTATTCAGGCATTAGCAGAATCTCTGGGTCTCAAAGTCCGATGTCCAACAAACCTAAAAAATACGGCCGCGTTGGACGAGTTCACTCAGATGAATGCTGACGTAGCCGTCGTTGCCGCCTATGGTCTTATTCTTCCCCAGCCATTCCTCCGCGCCCCTAGGCTCGGTTGTCTAAACATACATGCCTCGTTACTACCGAGATGGCGCGGCGCAGCACCCATCCAGCGCGCAATTCTTGCTGGAGATACAGAGACTGGCATCACGATCATGCAGATGGATGAAGGCCTCGATACCGGGCACATGCTGGCGACCCAGTCCTTGCCGATAAGTTCAACCACCACAACATCCGATCTTCATGACGTACTATCGGAAATCGGTGGCCGCCTGATTGTCGATACTCTATCGGGGAACCACCCGACCCCGGTACCACAACCGAAAATTGGCGTCACTTATGCCCCGAAACTTGATCGCAGTGAGGGTCGTATTGACTGGACGAAGGATGCAGCTGATCTTGACAGGTGGGTGCGTGCACTAAACCCTTGGCCCGGTGTCTGGTGTGAACACAACGGCCAACGCTTACGCATCCTGGCAGCTGTCCCGGAAACTGGGGGGACCGCTCCCCCTGGGACAGTTGTAGCGGAACCCCTGACTATAGCTTGCGGTAAGGGTGCGCTGGCCATAACTTCGGTCCAACGCTCGGGAAAATTGGCAATGTCTGCGGAAGATTACCTCAGGGGCAACCCTGCACCGTTCGGGGTTGTTTTCACATGATCCGCTGGAAGCTGACTGTTGAATATGATGGAGGGTCTTATGTCGGTTGGCAACGGCAAGAGAACGGTCGGTCGATACAGCAATCTATGGAAGAGGCTGTTTTTCATTTCTGCGGAGAGGAGACGCGGGTGCATGGAGCCGGGCGGACTGATGCCGGTGTGCATGCGATGGGCCAAGTAGCGCATGTCGACATAAAAAAACAGGCCAGTGCGCACACCATTCGAGAAGCACTGAACGCTCATATGAGGAACGAGCAAATCGTCGTTACCGACGCGGTCCAGGTAATGCCTAATTTTCATGCCCGGATTTCCGCAGTGAGAAGAACATACCTTTACCGCATTTTGAACAGGCGCCCGCGCCCGACATTGGAGGCCGGCCGAGTTTGGCATGTACCGTTACCGCTGGACACGAAGGCTATGCACGCTGCGGCACAGGCTCTAGTCGGCCGCCACAACTTCACGAGCTTTCGAGCTGCGATGTGTCAGGCCAAATCACCGGTTCGGACAATTGAAGAATTGAGCGTAATCCGGAAGGGTGATGAAATTCAGATACACGTGCGGGCACAATCATTTCTGCATCATCAGATCCGAAACTTTGCGGGCTCTTTGGAGTTAGTCGGGTCTCGTAAATGGACAGCTGCTGATTTGTTAGCAGCTTTGGCAGCTGAAGACCGATCAGCTGCCGGGCCCACTGCACCGCCGGACGGCCTTTATCTTGTTGAGGTTGAATACCCCAATATGGATAGTAGTCAGGCGCCGGAATAATCGGTGTAGAAAGACTGTATTAAAATCTTGAGGCATAGAGCCAATACGAAATCTATGGAAACCACTATGAGAGCAGCGCTCGCCCGTATTTCTAGAGTCATGGTTGCAATGTAACCCTGATAAAATAGGATCGTGATTATTGCTATCAGACTCACGAATCCGGCAAGCTGTGCAGGTACAATCCCAGTCGTAATCAGGGTGGTTACGGATAGAAAAAGTAGCACCTGCAGTATGATTGACCAGTTCCAAGCCGCGACAAACCGATAGTACCGATCGAACCGGTTCAGAGTGTCTGTAAATGATATCATGATCAGAGGAAAGATTACCCAACCGATCACATATGCAGTCGACTCCACTATCACAATTCTTGCACCCGAGACGTTAACGGGCCGTTCCACGAAATTTTGTGACACCAGTAGAATGTATGCGGGTAGAGCGATCAGTGCCGAATAAAATGATCGCCAGAATGCTTTCGGAGTATTTTCGAAATAGTCCACCGCGTTGCGCTTGAACTTCGCAAATTGATAGGCCCCGTATATTGAAAGAAAGACCTCACGGCTGGAAATCATGATTCAGTCGGAGCTAAGTTCGCAAAATATTTCGATAATATCGCCGTATAAATATCTGTCAGGTCGCGGATATCCGCGACGGCGATGCGTTCATCTACCTTGTGCATAGTATGGCTTACTAAACCAAATTCAGCCACGGGGCAGAAATCCTTTATAAATCTCGCATCCGACGTTCCACCCGACGTGCTGAGTGCCGGAGAATTACCAGTGGTTTCTTCTACGGATTTTGCGATCAACGAGCTAAATTCCCCAGGCGGTGTCAAAAAGGCCTCGCCTGACACGGTAATATCCAGCTCGTATTTCCCTCCCTCGGCGTCACACTGTTCTCTTAGCCATCGAGTCAGGCTTTCACCGGTGTGGAGGTCGTTGAAACGAATATTGAAACCGGCCGACACGGACGCGGGGATGACGTTCGACGCTGGATTCCCTGTGTCGATCGTCGTTAGCTGGAGGTTTGATGGCTGGAAATAATCAGTGCCCTTGTCAAGTTCGTATGAGGAAATTGCATCAAGCATCTTTATCAGTCGTGGCAGAGGATTTTCCGCCAGGTGCGGATAGGCAGTGTGTCCTTGCACACCCATGACCGTTAGTTGCCCAGTAAGGCTCCCACGACGGCCAATTTTGACCATATCACCCAACTTATCAGGATTGGTAGGCTCTCCCACTAGGCAGACGTCGATAGCCTCGCCCTGCTTTGCCATCCAATGCAGAATTTTTTTGGTACCGTTGATGGCGGGCCCTTCCTCGTCGCCGGTTATTAGGAGGCTGATTGAACCCTGCACATCGCTATCCGCGAGCAACCGGCTGACTGCTTCGACAAATGCGGCGATAGACCCTTTCATATCGGTCGCACCTCGTCCGAAGAGAAAACCGTCGATGATCTCTGCACCGAATGGATCCACTGACCAAGCTTCGAGATTACCCAATGGCACGACATCGGTATGGCCGGCGAAACAAAAGTTGGGGGAAGAATCCCCGAGTCGGGCGTAAAGATTGTCAACTTCCGGAGATTCCGTGTCCGAGAAAAGCAGTCGATGACAGGTAAAGCCCATCTCCTCCAACGCCGTTTGCAATACGCCCAGCGCGCCTGCATCCTTCGGCGTTACGCTTGGGCAGCGGATCAAATTTCGGGCAAGTTCAACTGCGTCAACGATGATCTTCAGTCCCTCAATAGATCGTTAATAGAGGTCTTTGAACGTGTCTGCTCGTCAACTTGTTTAACGATGACCGCACAGTAAAGGCTCGGCCCATCGCTACCATCGGGTAGATTTTTTCCCGGCATTGAACCTGGGACGACGACCGAGTAAGCGGGAACGCGGCCAGAGATAATTTCGCCGGTTTCGCGATTCACAATTTTAGTCGATTGACCGAGAAAAACACCCATCGAAAGAACGGCGCCTTCCTCTATGATCACGCCTTCAGCAACTTCCGAACGGGCACCGATAAAGCAGTTGTCCTCGACTATGACGGGGTCAGCCTGTAGCGGTTCTAGGACGCCGCCAATCCCGACACCGCCAGAGATATGACAATCCTTACCGATCTGCGCGCACGAGCCTATCGTTGCCCATGTATCGACCATTGTGCCCGAGTCTACATAAGCACCTAAATTTACAAAACTCGGCATCAGGACCACGCCAGGTGCCAAATATACCGAGCGGCGGACTGTGCAGTTGGGCACAGCGCGGAAGCCGGCGTCGCGGAATTTTGCTTCATCCCAACCAGCAAATTTTGATGGAACTTTGTCGAACCAAGAGCTGTCCCCGATACCGGGAAAAGAAGGGCCGCCTGCTAACGGCGCCATATCAAAAATACGGAAGGATAGAAGTACGGATTTCTTTAGCCATTGATTGACGGTCCAGCCGCCGTTGCTTTTCTCCGCGACACGTAGTGTCCCGGAGTCCAAGCCTTCGAGTGCTGCGTCGATTGCGTCTCGACTTTCGCCCTTTGTATCTGGCGTGATGTTGTCCCGGTCTTCCCAAGCCCGGTCTATTGCTTCTTCAAGTGTGCTGTTACTCATGTCCCGATCACTTTTCCCCATTAAAATTCGGCGCGAATATATAGGAATTTCTTTGGCTGTGGAAACTACTCAACTACGATTGATAACGTCACGCAGCCAAGTAGAGAGGTTATCTGTAACATAGTTGATATGACTAGTTTCATTATTAGCTTTTGCCCAGTCGGTGTCGGTGCGTACCCAGACCGTCCTCATCCCAAGCTCTGCTGCGGGTTCTAGATTGCGTGCGATATCTTCAACCATTACTGCTCGTGAAGGGTTGATATCGTGCAGTTCGCACAAACGGCGATACGATTCAATCGCGGGCTTGGGAACAAAACCCGCGTCACTTATATCAAACACGCCGTCAAAATGATCGACGATACCGATCCGTTCCATTACCTCACGGGTATGTTCGGTAAACGCGTTTGTATAAATAAACTTACGGCCGCCAAGATTGGCCAGAGTATCAGCAAGTTGGGGGTCGGGCCTTACCCCGCTGAGATCGACCCGGGAAAGGTGGTCGATGTAGACTTGAGGTTCAAGTCCGTGCTCAATCATAAGTCCCCTAAGTGTGAGTCCATAGCTCCGGAAATAACCCTTCTGAATGCGTCGCGCCTCCACCCGATCAACACTCAGGAAGTCTGAGATAAAAGAGCCCATCAAATCATCGATCTGGGCCAGCATCTCGGGAGTAGTGGGATACAGGGTGTTATCCAAATCAAAAACCCATGCCTCAATGTGGTCTATGCAGTCCGCTGTAAAATAGTCTGACATACTACGATTTCGACCCTCCTCGACGCCTAAGGTAAAAAGCTTTAACTGCCACGACCGTAAAGACAATACCCGAGGGTTTATCCACGAACAAAATACTAGATAAACATATGTAAGACTTCAAATGTGGTGCATTTGTGGAGGTAACTCCAATGCTTCGCTGATTTTATGCCAGATTAGCCTTCCTTGGCTCGGATCATTGTACCAGCACCATGTTCTGTAAAAATTTCTAGTAGAAGAGCGTGCGGAACACGACCATCCAGAATCACCGATGCTTCGACACCGTCTTTTACCGCATCGAGACATGTCTCTATCTTGGGGATCATTCCTCCGGAGATTGTACCGTTTTTGATTAATGCGTCTGCTTGGCGGGCAGTGATGTCGGTGATCAATTCGCCTTTCTTGTCGAGTACGCCAGCCACGTCCGTAAGCATCAACAGACGAGCTGCCCCGATCGCACCGGCAATGGCGCCGGCTGCGGTGTCGGCGTTGATATTGTATGTTGTGCCATGCAGCCCAATGCCAAGCGGGGCAATCACTGGTATCATATGGGAACTGGCAAGCGTATCCAGCACCTTGGTATTAACTGCATATGGTTCTCCAACAAAACCAAGGTCTACGGCCTCCTCGACATTAGAATCCGTCATTCGCTTGTATTTAAGCTTTCGGGCCTGGATCAGGTTGCCGTCCTTTCCAGAGATGCCAACGGCAGTTCCACCAGCGTCGTTAATAGCGGTGACAACTTCCTTGTTAATGGATCCTGCCAAGACCATTTCGACGATTTCGACGGTACGTTTATCGGTCACACGTAGTCCGTTGATGAATTCACTTTCGATCTTCATCTGATTAAGCATGTCGCCAATCTGCGGCCCACCGCCATGGACTATTACGGGGTTAATCCCGACTTGTTTGAGTAATGCTATATCGCCGGCAAATTGCTCGGCGAGCTTCTTATCCCCCATCGCGTGGCCACCATATTTGATGACGAATGTTTTACCTCCGAATTTCTGTAGATAGGGAAGGGCCTCAGTGAGGGTTTCCACAGTACGGAGAAGCGACTTGAGATTAGAAATATTCTTCTTATCGGTCTTTCGAATCTGTGCCATTGGAATTTCTCGGGCAAACGTACCATAAGACTCAATATAATTATCCGCGTTTAGCGGATATCGGCCATCATTGCCAGTTCTGTGCGTAATTCATCAATACCATTATTCTTAACCGAACTGGTGCGGATAATCGCCGGGTGGGCAGCCACATGCTTTACAATGTTGTTAGCGGTCGCGTCGGTCAGCTCTGCAAGAGTGTTCGGTTTTACTTTGTCGCATTTGGTCAGAATGATTTGATAGGAGACGGCGGATTCATCTAGGTCATTCATAACCTCCACGTCATTGTCCTTCAGTCCCCGCCGTGCATCAATCAACAGACAGACGCGTCGAAGAGATGGGCGACCGCGAAGATAATCAAATATCAGACCGGTCCACCGCCTAATGTCGGTCTTTGATGCCTTGGCGTATCCGTAACCCGGGAGATCCGCTAGCATCAGCGCGCCCGGGATCTGAAAGAAATTGATCTGCTGGGTGCGTCCAGGTGTGTTCGACGTGCGCGCCAAGGTTTTACGGCCTGTCAGCGCATTTACCAGGCTAGACTTCCCGACATTAGAGCGGCCGACGAAAGCGATCTCCGGTAGTCTAGCTTCCGGCACACCGTCATAGTTGACCGCACCAGAAACAAAAACACATTCCTGCGCAAACAGCCAACGGCCGCGCTCAACCATTTCCCGATCAAGCTCCTCTGAGTCCTTCAAATACGTCACGACTTGGGCTCCGTTAGCCGGGCTTAGCGGCGTTTCCGCTGGCGGCGGGTCTTGCCCTTTGCCTTAGCCTTCGTTGTTTTCTGAGGTGGCGCTGAATTATCTGTTTCTTTCTTCGGCGGTTCCTTCCGACTGTTTCCCCGGGGTGGCGCTTTCGGTATTTCTTCGTTAATGGATTCGCCCGAAGCGGACACTCCCATCTGGCGCATGATAACCCATTGTTGAGCAATCGATAGCGTGTTGTTCCACGCCCAGTATATTACCAAACCCGCCGGGAAACCGCCCAGCAGGAATGTAAAAACAATCGGCAGTACCATGAAGATTTTTGCCTGCATTGGGTCTGCCGGTTGCGGATTAAGCTTTTGCTGGAGGAACATCGTGAGGCCCATGATGATAGGCCAAATACCGACATTCACGATGGTTAGCGCCTGAGGTACGTCCCAGGGAATCAGACCGAACAGAATAAGTATACCGAGTGGGTCGGGTGCTGAAAGATCCTGAATCCAACCGAAAAAAGGCGCGTGGCGCATTTCAATGGTCACAAATAGTACCTTATAGAGAGCAAAGAAAACAGGAATCTGGATAAGGATCGGGAAGCAGCCAGACATCGGATTCGCCCCCTCCTTTTTATAAAGTTCCATCATAGCCTGGTTCTGACGCTGACGATCATCTTTATACCGGTCCCGGATCTCGATCATCTTAGGTTGCAGCTTTTTGAGCCGGCTCATCGATCTATATGATTTGTTCGCCAGCGGGAAGAAGGCGATTTTTATCAAAACCGTCAGCAGTAAAATTGCCAGCCCAAAATTTCCCAGTATGCGATTAAAGTATTCAATAGCGTAGAAAATGGGCTTAGTTAGATAGTAAAACCAGCCAAAATCGACGAGCTTATCGAAGACAGGGAGCGACAGCTTGTCGCGATAGGAATCCAGTAGCTTGACCTCTTTTGCTCCAGCAAATAGGCGGGTCTTGTATTCCCCTGTCTCTCCGGGCGCTAGAAGGCTCGCGGATGCAAGGTAATCCGCTTGGTATTTTTCCGACTGTCCTCGAGATGTGCTGTGCACCCATCGGCCTTTATTCTGGGTCTTTTGGTCTGGCACGAGCGCAGTCGCAAAATATTTTGCGGTGATTCCGATCCAATTGGTCTGGCCGTCCGGAGCGATCAGACCATCATCCTCATCTTGGAGGGAGCTATAGCTTTCCTCGAACAATGTACCGTTGAAAGCGCCGGTCATACCTTCATGCAGAATCCAAAAGCCCGATGTCTCCGGCGTGCCGGTTAGGGAGATAAGTCCGAAAGGATTAATCGTAACTGAACCTTCGCTGCCGTTCCTAACCTTCTGTTGGATCGAGAACATGAAGTTCTTATCGAGGGAAATAGTCTGGATGAATTCTACGCCCTGCGCATTAGTCCAGCGCAGGGTAACCGGCTTTTCGATAGAGAGGTTTTCTCTGTCGGCGGTCCAGACAGTATCGGCGCCTGGCACCGTTATGTCGGCCGTCTGAGAGACCCATCCGAACTGTGCGTAGTATGCCTCTGTAGTACCGAGAGGTGACAGAAGAACTATATTTGGGCTGTTTTCATCAATCGTCTGTCTATAGTTAAGCAACGTTAGATCGTCGATCAGCGCACCTTTTAAGCGGATGGACCCAATCACGCGATCGGTCACAATTTTTACCCTGGCGAAAGCGTTGAGAACTTTTTCGCGCGAGACTTTCGGCCGCATCGCCGGCTGACCCGCGACCGGGGCATTGGCGCTTGCCGGTGGTGCCGCACCAAGAACCCCCGGTGTATTAACTGCCGGAGGGATGGCACCAGGCGTGACAGGCTGAACGGTCTTGGCGGTATCTTGCACTTTTTGCGCTTCTCGAGAGGCGCGTTCCTTTTCGAGGCGAGGCGCTTCAATGAATATTTGGAAGCCCAGTAGGATAGACACGCTGAGCACAATTGCCATAATTAGGTTACGTTGGTCCATGATCTAGCGCCTATCTTTCTCGGGTACTGGATCGTACCCGCTACCACCCCACGGGTGACACCTGCCAATCCTTTTTAATGCCAGCCATCCGCCGCTGACAGCCCCGAATTTACGGATCGACTCGATCGTGTAACCTGAGCAGGTTGGATGAAAACGGCATGTTTGCGGTAGCCAAGGTGAAACCAGTAACTGATATCCGCGGGCGAGACATATCAGCATAAAGCCAAGAAGTCGTTTAAGTTGATCCATACCGTCCCGTTACCTATTGCCCTTTGTTTCGGGCATCGTTGTAATTTCTCAGCTCCCGCGACATTCCGAGTTTCTCGAGACCTGTTTTAAGATCCTTTCTCAGGGCCGCAAAATCACGCGAAGGTGTTGCTTTTCGCCCTATCAGGACATAATCGTATCCTGTTTCTGCCGCACCCGGGAGTATCTCCTCAGCGACCATCCGTAGACGTCGGCGCGCGCGGTTGCGGATCACGGCATTTCCAACACGTTTGCTTACCGTAAGTCCGTAGCGTGGCCCGCCAAATTCTGCCCAGTCATCAAGCGGCTGGGGGGCTGCCTGAAGCACCATTCCAGGGGTCACCCATTTGTTTTGTTCCGCGGCGACTCTAATAAACTGCCGCCGAGATTTGAGGCGCTCCACCATCGCGCCTACTCAGTCAGGCGGAGAGACGCTTACGACCCCGGGCGCGACGCCGGGCCAAAACCCGGCGACCACCGACAGTTTGCTTGCGCGCGCGAAAGCCGTGCCGGCGTTTGCGTACGAGGACGCTGGGCTGAAATGTACGTTTCAAGGCTTTCTCCGGCTTTAATCAGGTCGAAAACTGGCCCGGTGTATAGAGTTTCAAGCCTTCCAAGTCAACGAAACTAAGACATTTCCCGAAAACCCTCAAACAAAGCCCCGGGATAATTTCTTGGTCGTGTTAATTGTCTTTGTTACTTAAAAGAACCTAGGCATCCCTGTAAGGGCGTTATATGCCGGCTATGGATAAATTGTATGGCGAGGACTTTGGCCGCTGCGGGGTCTTCGAACGAGAATTGAAGTACAGGAAGTTCGTTACTGGGCGTAGAATGGCCGAAATGAGTGATCGCGGTACCCTAAGTCGTAAAAAGAAGTTGGGCGTTTCTGTTGTCCGAGTTGTGTTGCTGGCACTTTTAGTGACAGCTCTAACTGTATTCATCGTGATAGATCTAGACAAGTATATCTCCCTTAAT
>CETH01111245.1_pt1 | contig 15237 bp, 14 predicted proteins | sample 361461 | NCBI WGS metagenome assembly CETH01 (sample SAMEA2622695, study PRJEB7988) | marine metagenome | isolation source: saline water (ENVO:00002010), including
GGGCTTCTGCAAATTTTCTTACTCTTTCATGTGAAAATTGTATATCGTCCTTAGTTTTTTGATCTAAATTTTTTTTAATTTCTTCAATCTTTTCTTTAGATACAATTACATCACCTTCATATTTATCAAATTTTTTTGATAATTCTTTACAACCTTCTTCTTTTGATGTTTCTATATCTTTTAAAATACCTTCAACGATTTCCCTTGTTTTGGTATCATCTGTTGATGATGTTTTAGGCGATTTTTTTAAATATTGTATAGTCATAATTTTATAGGCTTTTATATTATAAATTTAAAATTAACAACTATTCTAATGCAACAACTGCAGCGGCAATAGATGCCAGCCTTGCTGGAGCATCATCCGATCTACTTGTTATAACTACTGGAACTTTTCCACCTATAACTACACCTGCCGCGCAAGCTCCCATAAAATAAATCATCATTTTTACAAGTGAATTTCCAGTTTCAACATTTGGTACTAATAATATATCTGCTTGACCTGCGACTTCATTTTTAATCCCTTTGATCGCAGCTGATTTTTTTGAAATTGCATTATCAAAGGCTAGTGGGCCAAAAACATCTGCATCTATATTTTCAGCTTTAACTAGATCTGTTAATTCTTTTGCGTCTAAAGATGTTGGCACACTTTCAATGACTTCTTCAGTAGCTGATAATATTGCAACTTTTGGTCTTTTAATACCAATTCGATGCGCAAAATTAACAACATTTTTTAATATATGCATTTTGGTTTTCGCATTTGGCGCAACATTTAAAGCACCATCGGTAATAATTAAAGGTTTATCATCTTTCTCAAGTGTCATATGCCAAATATGACTTAGTCGTGTTTTATTAATTAATTTATATTGTCTTTTTAGCACTTCCTTCATTAAAATATCGGTATGAATATGACCTTTAACGATTATTTTTACCTCATCATTCGAAGCTAATTTTGCAGCAATTTCAGCAGTTTTATTTTCAACGGGTACATGAATAATTTTATAATTTGAAATATCCCACTGAATATCATTAGCACATTTATGTATTTGCTCTTTATCGCCAATAAAAATTGGATGAATTAATTTTTCGTTCACTGCATCCAAAACAGACAACATAGGAAGTGGTTTTCCAGCATTGACTATGGCGGCGTTGATTCCCTTTTTTTTACTTGCTTTTTCAAGAAGATTTAAAGGACAAACAACTTTTTTATCAGATAACATTGAAATTTCTTATATTGTTTTTTCATATTTCTATAAAGAAAATTTAACGACATTGTGGTAAATAATCTTATGGAAATTGTTACAAAAATAGCACCTCTTGCATTAGCTTTGATTATGCTGGGCCTTGGTTTGGGATTAAAATTAAGTGATTTCATTAGGGTAATTAAAAATCCCAAAGATTTTACAATAGGGTTTTTATGCCAACTAATTCTTTTACCAGTTGTTGCATTCAATATAGTTTTATTATTAAAGCTCCCAATTGAACTAGCTCTAGGTTTAATGATTATAGCAGCAGCTCCCGGTGGAGTGACATCAAATGTTTTAACTAAATTTGCTAATGGTGATGTTGCCTTGTCAATATCTTTAACAGCCGTAATAAGTTTGCTGAGTATTATTTCTGTTCCATTTATTGTATTTACATCTGCTGATTTATTAGGTGTAAAAAACCTTTCTTCGGATATTTCCATGACTGGTATTTCATTAAAAATGGCATTGGTAGTAACACTTCCAGTTATTATTGGAATGTTTATAAGACATTTTGCTGAAAACTTTATTTCTTCAAATATTAATCTTGTAAATAAAGTTACAGGAATTTTATTTGTAATTGTTTTTGCAGCGATTTGGATTGAAGAAAGAGAAAATATATTTTCATATTTAAAACAAGCTGGATTAGCTGTATTAATACTAAATATTGTTATGATGACTATAGCATTTTATGTTGCTAAATTATTTGCGACTGGTACCTCACAAAGAAAATGTATTTCATTAGAATGCGGCCTACAAAATGGTACTTTAGCCGTCTTTGTTGCAACTCAAATATTTAATGATGTTGCTTACATAGTTCCAACAGCTGCATATGCGCTAATAATGTATATTACTGGATTTATATTTATCTCAATAGTAAGGAATTCTTCCTAAGAATTACTTGATTAAATACTTTAGATGTAAAATCACTAAACTTATTGAGAGCACTATTTTGTATATTATACATTTCAGCTTTATATTGACCTTGAGTACCTGGATGTATTAGTTTTTGTTTATCCATTGTCAAATGATTGTTGTTAATTAATGTTTTAAGCTTTCTAGTAACAGTTGGTCTTGGAATACCTGTAATATCTGAAAGTGACATTGTATTGATTCCTTGGGTTTCTATTTTTTCAATTCGAGCACGCCAAGTAGATATATTTAAATCTGGATTATTTTTTTCTAGTCGCATTTTATTTGCACGATGAAGCATAGGTATACACCAAATTATAAATTTCTCAGTATCGTTACTAAAAAATTTTTTCCAATTAAATAACCACGTAAAAATAAACTTATAATAATGATACCAGGTGTAAGTTAAGTTTGCCTTCATTGCATTTATAATATTTTCTTTTTCAATATTGTCTTTAATAATATTTTGTTTTTTACATATCTGAAAAATTAAGTAAAAAACATTGGTTAGATTTTTCATAGTATTAATGGGTTCAACTAATTTAAAAGCAGTTTTATCTATAATTAAGGTTTTACCTTTTTTTTTAATAACACCAGCTTTTTCAATTTCTGCAACTTTTCTTCTTGTTGTTTCTTTTGGGATACCAAGCGCTTTAGCGATTTCAACAATATTTATTTTTTCAATATCTATATTATCACTTTTATAAAATTGATCGTAAGTTACATTAATATGGTTATTATAATAAAATGTTAAATTTTTGTTAAACAAGTAAACAAGAATTATATATTTGTCAGCATCATTAAAGGCTTTGTATGATCCGGTAATCCACTCGCCAAGAAATGACATGTACTCAGGAGCAAAATTTATATAATTTTCAGATATAATTTCTTTTAAATTTGCTTTGTTAATTTCATTTAATTTATTTTGAATTCCAGACATTTATTTAATAACCCATTTTGGTCAATCTTAAATAATTTGTCAACCCATTTTGAACAATTGTAAACTTAACAAGTAATTTAAATGGTGTTTTAATTGTGATTATAAAAATGAGTACTGAGACTTTAAATAGAACATCTGTAGTTGCCGGAGAATATTCTCAAAGAATATCTTCAAAGCAAGACTTGTCCCCAAAAAAGGTAAACATAGATGTTCTAAAGAAGAGAGTATTTGAAGAAAAAAAAAAAGAAAGATTTCAAAATAGAGTTTTAATAAGTATGTTTTGTCTTTCTGTCGTTATTTTAGGATACATTGTTGTTTAACAAAAAACATTATAAACCATTAAATATTTTATTTTTGTCTTTATCAGTGGCAACTTTGGCTTGGCTAGCTTCAGCTTTTATATAATTTTTTAATTTCATTTAATAAATTTAAAGGTATATCAATTTTTTTTAAGTTTTTTTTATATCGCTCAGCTTTATTTTCCCCAGGGTAATATATTTTATTTATACCTTTGATTTTTGGTAATTTTTTTACTCTTTTTATATTAACTTTTATTCTTTTATTAAAATCCTTTACAAATAAATTTGTTTTAAAAACTATAAACAAATGGCCTACATTTTGGGGTCCAGAAAAATCATCAAAAGGGTCTTTTACTTTGCCACCGTGGTTTGCACCAGTAATAACACCAGATAAAATATCTACCATCCAGGCAAGACCAGATCCTCTAAAACTTGCAATTGGAAGCTGCAAACCTTCCAAAGCTTTTTTTGGATCATTCGTAGGTTTGCCATTTTTATCTAGCGCAACTCCAAGAGGTATATTTTTTTTTAGTTTTGCAGCTCTCCTAATTTTACCTCTATTAATCATAGACATAGATGTATCTAAAATAAAAGGTTTTTTCGATCCAGTTGGCACAGCAAAGCATATAGGATTTGTTCCAAATAAAGTTTTTCTAGCACCGTGTGGAGCAATAGCAGGTGGAGCATTTGTAAAACAAAATGCAGCCAAACCTTTTTTTGTAGCCATTTCCGCGTAATAACTGGATAATCCATAATGTCCACTCTGTTTTACAGCCACTAATCCTAATCCAGTTTTTTTTGCATTATATATTGCTTGATTAATTCCATAGTGTGCCCCAACAAAACCAATTGAGTTGTCTGCATCAATTAATGATATTGATGAGGAAATTTTTTTTATTTTTAATTTTGGTTTAGTATTAATGACATTTTTTTGAATTCTTTTACAGTAAGAATAAATTCTCGAAATACCATGAGAAGGTGCCCCAACTAGTTCTGCATTTATTATTGCTTTAGTACTAATTTTAGAATGCTCTATACTTAGTCCACATTTTTTAAAAATTAACTCAATTTTTTTAGTTAAAATACTTGTTTTCATATTATAAGTTTAAAACATTTTATAATTTTATTAACCCAATGCTTGCAGAACTTTCGAGAAATAATAAAATTAATTTTTTTTCATTTATAAATATTAAATCTCTCACTCTTTCATTTAAAGGGATTATATTGTGATCAATTAGTTTTCCGTCATCATCTAAAAAAATATGTAAAGACATATCTCCTTCATTCAAATCGTAACCAAGAGAACCTGTAATTAAGATTTTTTTATTTGAAATATTTATCAAAATTAGTTCCGAAATACCTATTGATGGAGTAAAATATACTTCAGGCTCTACGAAACCGTGATCTTTATGAGATTTATACAATGGAGCAAATTTATATAATTTAGAATTATTTTTTTCAGGATGCCCATAATGTTCTCCATAAGAGGATATAGGCCATCCAAAATTAGTATAATTTGATAAATTTTTTATTATGTTTATTTCATCACCACCTTTTGGCCCATGTTCTGTAGAGTAAATAAACCTATTTTCTTTATCAAAAAATAAGCCTTGTGGGTTTCTATGACCCCCAGAAATCACATCAATATTTTTAGAACTTTTTGAAATTTTGATTATTTTGCCATTAATACTATTTTTGTCCTGCGCCAGTAGTCTTGATCTAAACTCACCTATAGAAATAAGCAAGTTTTCATCATCAAATATAGCAATACGACCACCAGATTGATGTAAAGAGAAATAACTTTCTTCATCTTTTTTTATACAATCCTCTGGTTTAAAAAAATAATTAAATTTTAAAAATTGTTTTGAAACATCAGCTTCTAAGATAGATATATTAAAACATTCAGGTTTAATTTCATCCGTGAAAGATAAATATATTTTTTCTTGAAAAACTTTAGCATCTTTAACTCCGTAAGCTAGTTCTTTGTACATTAATCGCTCATTCAAAATTTCACTTAAATTGCTATCTACAATATTCATTTCGAACTTTTTGAAATTTAAATTCTCTATATTTGTAGTTGCGATAGTTCCGTTTGCAGTAACCATAAATAAATCATTATTGTAATACGTAAGGTACGAACTACCAATACCCCCTAAACCTTTAGTAAAATTAAGCAAATTAGTTTTAAATTTAATTAAATTATAATTTTTTTGTAAAATATTTAATTTCTCGTTAGTAAAAAATTTAAAAGGTATAAATCCAATTTTTTCTTTAATTTTATTTTTTTGAATCTCTAAATCAATAATTCGATTTTCAAGTGTTGTTATTTTTTCTTTTTTTTTATCAATATAATTTATAAGAGAATATAAAACGAAAAAAATTATAAATAACAAAAAGATTAAAGAGATTTTTTTTTTCATTTTACTTAGGTATACAAACTATCCACTGCATTTTTTTTGGCCTTCCTTCATTTGCTAAAAGCCATTTTTCAGAATCATGCATATTATCAAGAAATGCAAATTCACTAAGATTTCTATTTTCAGTAGTTAGTATTTTAGTTTTGAATTTTTTACTTAAATTATTGATAAATTTCTTAGAAGGAAAATAAAAATCATGAATTTCAACAATTAAAATCGATTTTCTCAGCTTATCCAAATTGTTGTTATTCAATAATTTAAATTCATCTCCCTCAATATCGAATAAAAATAAACAGTCTTTAAGTTTTATTTTTTTTGATATTAAGTTTTCTAAAAAATTATTTTCGGCTTTACCAAGAATTTCTACCTTTTTATTTAATTTATTTTTTATTAAATTTGTATATAAAATTTGCTTTGCATTTATGTCTATTTCAAATGCAATACCTTTTTTAAAAATTTTTGCATACATTGCACCAATTAAATGGAATCCCTCTCCTGCACCAAGATTAACAAAATATTTCTTATTTATTTTTTTATTTTTTTGAATATTGAAAATTTCTTTTTGAACCTCAAGCTCATATAATCCCAAAAACTTTGAAGATGCATCATAATCACTCCAATTTTTGTTAATTTCCAGGTAAGTATTTTTGTAAATACCTCCCAAAATTTTATTATTTGCAAAATTTTCGATCTTACGACAATGATAACTAATAATTTTATCTATTGGTGTTTTAAATCTATATTTGAATCCTATTTTTCCAATTAAAACGTTTAAAAAACCGATTAAGCCGTGTCTTGAATAAGCATAATTAAACTTAGAGAGATTCATATTTATTGTTATCAATTAATTCTTCAATTATTTTTTCTGTATTATATTTTTGTTTCCATTTAGGAAAATGTTTTTTAAATTTACTTAAATCGGAAATGTACCAAATATGATCTCCAACTCTTGGAGTTTTAATTATTTTTCTTTTAACTCTGACATTGCCCAATTTTTCAACTAAATTTAAAGCTTCAATAATGGAGCAGTTTGAAAATCTTCCACCTCCCATATTATATACTTCTCCATATCTTGGCCTTTTATAAAATTCCCAAAAACAATTTACTAGATCATGACTATGCAAATTATCCCTTACTTGTTTGCCTTTATAACCAATTAGATAATATTTTTTATTTAATAAACTTGCTTTGACCAAATATGATAAAAAACCATGCAATCGCGCTCCACTGTGATTAGGGCCCGTTATACATCCACCTCTGAAGCAAACAGTTTTTAATCCTACGTTTTTTCCATATTCTTGTACAATCAGATCCGCATACGTTTTGGATACACCAAAAAAACTATGTGTTGCATCATCTATTGAAAATTTTTCATCAATACCTTTATAATTTTTATCTTTTTTATTTAACTCCCACCTTGTTTTTTTTTCATAAATTTTAAGTTTATTTGGATTATCTCCATAAACCTTATTGGTTGACATGAAAATAAATGGTGCATTTGAGCAATATTTTTTTGTTAGTTCCAAGAGGTTTAAGGTTCCCGTAGCATTTACGCTAAAATCTAAAAAAGGATAGTTTTTTCCATAGTCATGCGAAGGCTGCGCAGCACAATGAATGATTAGCGAAATTTTATTTTTATATCTCTTAAAAATTTTTTCTAAAGCAGCAAGATTTCTTATATCAAGATTATAATGATTAAATTTTTTATTTCTTTTTTGGAGGTTTTTTTTAACCCATAAAGTAGAACCATCTTGACCAAAAAAATATTTTCTTAAATTATTGTCAATTCCAATTACATCAAACCCTTTATCGCAAAAAAAATTTACTGACTCTGAACCAACTAAACCACTTGAACCTGTTATTATAGCTAAAGACATTAGAAATATTTTTTTAGATTTTTTTTATTTTTTGAAAGCCAAATATATGTATCCATAACAACATCATAAATACTTTTTTTTGGTTTCCAACCATAGGTTTTTGTTACTTTAGTATTGTCTGTTACAAAGTAAGGAATATCATAAATTGAGGTTTTGGAAACCTTTCCTAATTTAATTTTATTGTTTGTGATTTTTTCACAAATATTTGTTAATTGCGCTAAAGATGTATAACTTTTTTTAGATCCACCAATTGTAAAAAGCATATTATTTATATTTCTAAATTTTTTAATTTGGATAAATATTAACCTACAAAGATCGTTTATATGAAGGACATCTCTTACTTGATGGCCAAATCCACCGTAGCCTATATATTTTAGTTTTTTTTTGTTAAGGAATTTCCAGATCCACAGACTTACAAATCCCTGATCTTGCTTACCAAATTGAAGTGGTCCAGATATAACACCACAACGATTTATTATGTATTTTATACCAAAAGCATATGAAAACTCTTCAATTAACATTTCAGAAGCAAGTTTACTTAGGCCATACAAAGATTTGGGTCCATCAATACTAAATTCTTCATTGATATATTTAATAATTTTGATTTTTTTATCTATTTTTTTTTTATTTATAATTTTATCAATAGATTTTATCGAATATACTCTGCTTGAAGACATAAATATAATATTAGAATTATCTTTTTTAGCTTTTTTAAGAATATTAAATGTACCAATTAAATTTGTATTCAATACTCTGTCCATATCTTTCCTTGAAACTTCTACAGCTGCTTCTGCGCAGCAGTCAATAATTAAATCAAATTTTGGTAAACTATTAATTTTTTTAATATTATTTACGTCTATTTTATAGTTCTTAACATTTAATTTTTTTAGTAATAAAAGATTATACTCCGATCCTGCTCTAGATAGGTTGTCTAAAGAAAATACATTAAATTTTTTTTTTTTTAAAAAAAGACCTATATTAGTTCCAACAAAACCACATCCACCTGTAATTAAAATTTTCATTATTTTTCTTTTAGATAGTTTTTAAATTCATATTTTATAAAATATATGAATACACAAAAATTAATAAAAATGTAGGAAAATTCTAACTTGAAAAGGTTAACAATAGATCTTTGAAATAAAAATTTTAACTGTTTTATTGATAATTTTAAGAACCTAAAAAAAGAAACTTTTTTAATTTTATAACCAAATGAATGATAGCGCCAAACTCGTTTTGTGAGTGTATTTAAATTGTCGTCTTGAAGATGGTAACACATTGCGTCAGAAGAATAAAATAAGTTAAAATTTGTAGATGCATTTATTTTTTTTGAATAGTTTATATCTTCACCATTTGTAAATAATTCTTCATCGTATCCACCAATTTCTTTCCAAATTGACTTATATTGCATTGAATTACAGCCAAAAAGAAATGGAGGGTTTAAGATATCTTTATTTCCCCAATTTTGACTATAGTACTTTGCTCGCCACATATTAAAGCTGTTGTTTATAAGTTTTTCTTTCATATTGCCACCACACATTCCAATTTTGTTTTGACCAAGTTTATCTAATAATATTTCCGCCCAATTTTTTTCAAGAACCACGTCCGAGTCTATATTTGCAATTATTTCATTTTTAGAGTCTAAGATTGCTTTATTTCTATTGAAACCGAGGCCAAAATTTTTTTCATTATTTATAATTTTAATTTCAGAATACTTTTTTACAATCTGAACTGTATCATCAATAGAAGAATCGTTTACTACAATTATTTCATCAATTTTGACCGTTTGTTCAAGTATAGAATTAATTGAAAATTCAATTGTTTTTTCTGCGTTATATGCAGGTATATAAAGAGATATTTTTTCAGACATTTAAATTTTGTTTTTAAAAAATATCATACTTATAAGTAAATTATATCTTTTTTTAAAAAGTTAATTATATATTAATAATGAAAATTATTGACTGCACTACTTTCTTTCAAGAAAAATTGATGATGGAAGTAAGGTTTAATATATTAGATCCGTATGTAGACAAATTCATAGTATGTGAGGCAAGCTTTACTCATAGTGGTAATAAAAAATCAATTAATTTTGATCCCAATGATTATCCTGATTTTAAAAAAAAAATTACCCATATTGTTTTAGAAAAAGAACCTGATGATATAAAAAAAATTCAAAATGAGAGATTGAAAAGTGTTAAACGAATCGAATATCAAAGAAATTACTTGATAAATGGTCTAAAGGATTGCTCCAAAGATGATCTTATAATTTATAGTGATAACGATGAAATTCCAAATTTAAACAAATTAGATAAGAATAAAATTAAAAATAAAATTATTCTTTTTGAGCAAGATCTATTTTATTATAAGTTTAATTTATTTCTCAAAGATCACATTTGGTATGGTTCTAAAGCATGTAGGTTAAAAGATTTAATAAATATAGATTGGCTTAGAATGATAAAAAATAAAAAATATGAATTTTTTAGACTGGATACTATTTTTTCAAAAAATAAGTATCAAAATATAAGTATTATAAAAAATGGAGGTTGGCATTTTTCAAACTTAAAGAGTTTAAATGATTTAATGATAAAATATCAAAATGACGAAAACTACAGTGAGTTTGTGCAAAAAGGATATGATAAAAAATATATTGAACAATTAATAAATAAAAAAGCAATTGGGCATAATCATAAAGCTGATAAAAAATCTGAAGAAAAATTTTCTGAAATTAGTCTCGAAAAATATAATTTAGAAAAATTACCTTTATATCTAAAAGCAAATGCAGAAAAATATGCTAGCTGGTTTGATTAAAATTAAATTAGATAAATTTTTTTATTTTTTATAATTTAACAATATTTTTTCTAATAAACAGTATAACAATGTAAATAAATACATAGAGCCAAGCTCTTTTATAATAAATTTAGAATTTCCTCTTTTTCTATTTTTCCAGTTAATTGGAATAATTGTATAGGAATATTTTCTAGAAATAATTTTTAATGGCATTTCTAAAAATACATTAAAGTGCTCTGATATTATAGGCATTATATCAATAAGAGTTTTACGTTTGTAAATTTTGAATGCATTTGTAAAGTCATTATATTTATTTAAAAATAATAATTTTACGAAATTATTAAAAATTCTATTAAGTAAAAATTTAAATAATGGATATTTTTGTATTTTCGATTTTGATGAAAAACGTGTGCCAAAAACTGCATCAAAATCATTTTTGTCTATTGTTTTAAAATATTTAAAAACATCATTTATATCGTCAGATAAATCAGCCATAAAAATGCAAACATATTTTTTTTTTGATGCCAGTATTCCTGTCTGCATTGCTGAACCAAGGCCCTTCTTTTTATTTTGAATCAGCCTAATTTTTTTAAAAGATTTATTAGCGGATTTTATTACTTTAACTGTTTCATCGGTACTAAAATCATTTACAATTAATATTTCAAAATCCTTAATTTTTTTTTTAATCTTATATATTTCTTTGATTGTGTTTATTATTTGAGCACTTTCGTTGTAAACAGGTATAATTAAAGATAAACTCATATTAATTTATAAAATCTTAAAATGTCAAAACTCATTAAAAATATATCACTCTTTTTTTTATTATCATTTTCTATTGTAATTTGCACAATAATTTGGAGATATTTAATTATACCTTATGATAATCCAAATATAGTAGGTCAGTACTCATTAAACAACTACCACCCATTAAATGATGTAATCAAATATTTTTTATTTATATTTTTTCCAAGTTCATTATTTATATTTTGGAAAATTTTTATTGAAAAAAAAAAATTTAATCAATTAAATAATTCACTTAATCTAAATGCTAACTATTTAAGCGGCAAAGATAAATACGTTATAATTTTTACATTGATAACTATAACTATTTTATTTTTTGAATTTTTATCCATACAACTGCCACAACATCTTTTAGATATTTATCATTCAGGCCAAAGAATGAGTTCTGCTTTTAAAAGTTCAATAGATGAGTCATTGTGGAGTGGATCATATATCATTGTTGGTTTAATTTATGAAACCATAGGTACAAAATTGATCTGGAGTTTTTTTGATAATCAAACAATTGGATCATCAAGATTCTTAGATTTATTTTACATATTTTTATTGAAAATATTTTATGTATTAATTTTGTATGAAATTACTAAATCCATTAAAATTGACACTTCGTATAAAATAATATTTATAATTATAAATCTTATCAGCTTCCAATATTTAATAGATTATAATCTATATACATTCGATTCATTATCTTTTAGGGAACTTTTAATTTTTATTTCCTTATATTTTTTTTTAAATTTAATTAATAAAGAAAAAAATATACTGCTTAATTTATTTATTTTGGGATTTTTAACTATATCTGGTTTTTTTTGGAGTATAGATAGAGCTATTATTAATCTATTTCTAACGATATTTATAATATTTATATTTATTTATAATAAAAATTTTAAATACTCAATTACCATTATTGGATTATCTATTTTTTCTTTTTTATTTTATAAATTTTTATTTGGTAATGAATTTGTTATATTTCTAAATGATACCAAAAAAATTCTTAGTGAAATAAATGTTATACATGGGCTAATACATCCAGTACCTTTTTCAGACGATCCAGACTCATCTAGGGCAACCAAAACTCTTCTCTCAATATTAATTTCAATAATTATAACTTTAAATTTAATGTTTAAAAATAAATTGAATTATAGTTCTAATTTTAAAATTGCAATAATTATAATTTGTTTTTTATCTTTTTCCTCATACCTATATGCAATTGGCAGATCTGATGGTGGACATATAAAACAAGCTTTTGGATATCCGTGCTTGTTATTGTCAATTTTTATATCATATAAATTAATTTTTTTTTTAAAAAATTATTCTGACATAAAGAATTTCATCATATATAAAAATATTTTTATTTTACTGCTTACTATCTATTTATTGATAATTTATAATTTGAATTTTACTAATACCTTTACGTTTAAGTCCAGATTATTAGACTATGTTAAACTCGATGACAGCAATTTTTTAAGTAAAGAGGATCAAGAATTTGTTTCAACTGCAAAAGATATTGTTAAAAATGAAAACTGTATTCAATTATTTACAAACGATGTTGCATTATATTATTTATTAAAAAAGCCTAGTTGTTCTAAATTTTATTTTATCTGGGGTTTAGGATCTAAAAATAATCAAAATTTATTTATTAATGATTTAAATAATGTAAATGTTGTTATAAGAAATGGTTTTACAGATCATTGGGATATTCCCTTAAAAATTAAATATCCTATCGTAGATAATTATATAAACAATAATTTCAAAACAATCGTAAAGACAAGCTCAAGAGAAATTAGATTTAGATAGATATAATTGAGATGATTTAACCTTTGCCTCTCCAAGGAATAGTTTTATCAATTATTTTTCTCAAGGTTACATCAAATAAAAGACCCAGCATGCCCATAATAAAAATAGTTATCCATATAACCTCATATTGAAAATATTTTTTAGCTACATTTTCAACAAATCCAATTCCTGTTGTACCTGCTAAAAATTCAGCAGCAACTAATGTTCCCCAACACATTCCAACAGCTACTCTTATACCTGTGAGAATTTCTGGTAATGAATTTGGAAAAATAACATATCTAAGTATTTGTCTATTTGACGCTCCTAGAGAATGAGCAGCATGAATTTTAGATAACTGTGTACCAGAAGCCCCAGCTCTAGCAGAAATAATCATAATTGATAATGAAACCATAAATAATAAAAATACTTTTCCTGTATTATCAATTCCCAAAACTGAAATAATCAAAGGAGCCCAAGCTAAAGGAGGAACAGGTCTATAGAGTTCAATCAAAGGATCAAAAAAACCTTTTGCAAATCTATTCAAACCCATAAATAAACCAAGTGGTACACCTATAATTATCCCAAATACCAATCCAAGAAATACCCTTAAAAAAGAATCCCAAATATGACCATATGGAACAGGTATTTTAAATAATTCAAAATCCCCTGTGACTATCTTTAAAACCTTTCCTTTAAAATTCTGTTTTACAACTCCATCGCTACTGTGCATTGGGTAATCTCCTGGAAGGACATCAGCTATCCAATCAGGCAAAATAAATCCAACAATTTTACTTACATCCATCATGTCGATCCAAAGCAATGGTATATTTTTATAACCAACGCTAGGTTTTGACATTAAAATAAATTTATTGAGTGTATCAGATGGTTTTGGCAACCATCTTCCAGAACCTTGCTCAGAGCAACTTGTACCACTTGAAACAATTGTTCCAGCAGGGAATAAAAGCAAATCAATTAATCTTAGATTACCTTGCTCAGACTTTTGAAGGTTCTCAAATTCAATAATTGCTTTTTGCATTTTATTTAAAGCATTAGGGGGATATATACTTGCAAATTCAATTCTTCTTGTAATTTTCACAATATTTTTTGCGAAATTTGATGCTATTTCTTCTGTGTCTTTTAAATTTGCTCTATAAGCTTTTATTTCATCTTTAATTTTTTTAACTGAATTTTTGAATTGTGGGTTATGATTTCTTAATTTAAAAAATTCCTCATCAATAATTTTAAGTTCTTCTGCGGCAGTACTAAATTTTAAACCTCTATCTGTTGAAGGAATTAATGGAACCTCAAAGGTATTTTCTATTGTACCAGTCCCTGCACTTACTGTAGTAATACCCCAATTACCTTGTTCTTTAACAGCTTGAAGCCTCTTTTTTAATTTCTCCTCTGTTTCAAAGGGATAATCAGGTTTTTTGAAGTTTTCTATTAAGAGATTTATTTTTTCAGTTATTCCATCTATTTTTTGTTTTGTTTCCATCTCCATTAAATTATCTTTTGTAAGTAAAGGAATTAATTGACTAGTTTTATTTAAAAAACCAATCAAAACTGTCTTTTGTTGGCTATTTAAATCTTGTGAATTTTGAATTTCAATTGATATTTTTTCAATGTTTTTATTTTCAATTTTAATTATTGAGGTACTTTTAAATTCTCTTTCTTCGATTGGAAATTGGTATTTTAATCCTAATAAAGATTCATTTATTTTAGCTACCTGACATAATTCATTTGCTGAATTAGGATAAAAACCTTTAGCAATATCCCATGAGTAATAAAGCCATATTAATAAGATTGCACTACTTCCAACAATGACCCAGTGTGTTCCACCTTTTGCTCTTTCAGGGTTTCCAAATACAGCATCAATTTTTTCTGTTTTTATTAATTTCCTGCCATAAAGAATACATCCCACAATGGATACAAGAATTAATATTGTAATTATTTGGATTAACATTTAGTTATCTTTCCCCATAATTTCTTCCTCCATGTTCCAAATCATGGACAATATTTCTTCTCTCTTAGATGAAAATTCTTTATCTTTTTTAATTTCTCTTAAATCATATTTAAGACCCATTTCTGCAAAAGGAAGTTTGTATTCTTTATGGATTCTACCGGGTCTTGGCGCCATCACGTATAATCTTTCTCCAAGCAACAAAGCTTCTTCTACAGAGTGAGTAATTAAAA
>CETH01140972.1_pt1 | contig 15233 bp, 12 predicted proteins | sample 361461 | NCBI WGS metagenome assembly CETH01 (sample SAMEA2622695, study PRJEB7988) | marine metagenome | isolation source: saline water (ENVO:00002010), including
CTTTGTTATCATTGCTAATTTTATTATAGATAATCATATCACAATTTTTTTCATTTAATTTCTTTTTTGCGTTTATTAATCCCTCAGTTTCGGCAGAAAACCCAACTACATATTTTGGTCTATTTTTCTTTAGAAGTGAAATAGTTTTTAATATGTCGACATTTTTTTTTAGCGATATCGATTTGAAATTTTCTTTCTTAATTTTTTTTTGACTAATTTTTTTTATTTTAAAATCTGCTACCGCGGCACTAAATATAGCAATATCAATATTTTTATTTGCCTTTTTCACACAATCTAACATTTCATCAGCTGTTTTGATTTTAATATGCTTTACCTTTGATGGTGGCTGTAAGTTGGTTGGACCTGAGATTAATATTACTTTCGCCCCTGATTTTGAGAGTTCATTGGCAATCTCATATCCTTGCTTACCAGATGAATGATTAGATATATATCTAATCGGATCAATATTTTCTATAGTTGGACCTGCTGTAATAAGACATTTCTTGCCAAAAAATCTTTTATTTAAAGAAAGTTTTGAGATTAAATAATTAACAATCTTTCTTGTATCTTCAATTCTACCTATTCCATACTCACCACATTTTAATTTACCAATTTTTGGACCAATAAATTCTACACCCACTAATTTTAAATAACGTATATTTTTTTTATTTATTTTATTTTCCCACATTTCTGCATTCATTGCAGGAATTAAATATATTGGCTTGTTTGAAGCAAGCAAAATAGTTGAAGCTAAATTATCTCCATATCCATTTGCAAATTTAGCAATCGTATTAGCAGTAGCTGGGCAAACTGCTATAATATCATTTTTCCTTGATAAATTAATATGAAGCATTTTTTGCTTATTCTCACTTATATCTGTATAGATTTTTCCTGTTATATTATTTCTTAATTTTGAAATACTTACTATTTTTTTTGCATTGGTAGTAAGAACACAGTCAACATTTACCTTATGTTTTTTTAATTTTTCTAAAATTTTATAACATCTTGAAACCGCAACAGAGCCAGTAATTATAAAGAGTATTTTCACTAATATTTAAATCCTGTGTGTATTGATACAATTCCATCAAATAGATTTATATATTTAACAGTCCTAAAACCCACATTCTCAATTTTATTTTTAAGAATTTCTTGGTTAGGAAACATATCAATGCTCTCATTTAAATAATTATATGCTTCTTCATTGCTAGAAAAAATCTTACCAAGTAAAGGTATAAAATTTGATTTATAATACGAGTATATTTTTGACAACGGGATTGATTTTGGTTTGCTAAATTCCATACAATAAAATTTACCTCCAGGTTTTAATATCCTAAATGCCTCTTTTAATGCCTGATCTATGTTTGTAATATTTCTTAGACAAAAAGAGATTAAATATTTATCATAAGTATTATTCTCAAATTCTAAGTCCTCAGCATTTTGTAGATAAAACTTAACATTATCCTTTTCAATCCTTTTTTTACCTTCATTCAGCATTTCTTGATTTAGGTCAACGATATCAATTATTGTTTTAGAATTTTTTTTTTGTATCTCTAAGACTAAATCCCCTGATCCAGAGCCTACATCGATAATTTTTTCACCTTTTAAGGGGTTGACTAGGTCTATAAATATTGTTTTCCACAATCTATGAGCTCCAAAACTCATTACATCGTTCATTAAATCATAATTTGAGGCAACGTCAGAAAAAACTTTTTGAACTAACTTTGTTTTTTCTTTAGTTGTTACTTTTGAATAACCGAAATTTGATAATTTATTCATTATATGCCTGAATTACCTGAAGTTGAAACTACTGTTAATAGTTTAAATATATTAAAAAATAAAAAAGTCATCAAAGTTGATGTACATACAAAAAAACTTAGGTATCCAGTCCCATTAAATCCAATAAAACAAATACTAAATTCAAAGATAGTCAATCTTAGAAGAATAGCAAAGTATATCATTATCGATTTTGATAACTTAAATAGTATCATAATACATTTAGGAATGTCGGGACGTTTAAAAATATTGAAAAATAGGACTTTGATCAAAAAACATGATCATTTAGTCTTTAAATTTACTAATAATATTAGATTAATTTTTAATGATCCAAGAAAATTTGGATTTATTGATACAATCAGGTCAGATAAAATTAATAATATCAGATATATTAAAAGATTGGGCCTGGATGCCTTAGATAGACGACTTTCTAGTGAGTATTTACATGATAAATTTCATAAATCAGAAGTTCTTGTAAAACAGCTTTTGCTTAATCAATATATAGTGGCTGGCATTGGTAACATTTACGCTAGTGAAATTTTATTTGATGCAAAAATTTCTCCATTGAACAGGGGTAAAGATTTAAACAAGTACCAAATTGGTACAATTATTAAATCTACAAAAAAAATACTTAAAAAGGCAATTAAATTTGGCGGCTCAACCATAAATGATTACATTTCTCCTGATGGAACCGTGGGTAATTTCCAGAATAATTTTAGGGTATATGGTAGAGAAGGTAAAAAGGTTAGAGGATGTGAAATAAAGAAAATGGTTTTATATGGAAGGTCAACTTTCTTTTGTCCAGAAATCCAAAAGTGATTTTAATATATATATAAGTTGACTTTAAATTTATTAAATTTATAGGAGATTTTCTATATGGCTAATCACAAATCAGCAAAAAAAAGATCTGTTCAATCTAAAGCAAAGAATACTGTTAATACACAGTATTTGACTAAATTTAGAACTAATCTAAATAAATTTCATAATTCTCTTAAAGGGGAAAATACCACTGAGGTTCAAAACTCTTTTAAAGAAATCAACTCAATTCTAGCAAAAGCTGTAAAAAAGGGGATACTTAAAAAACAATACATGTCCAGAAAGTTATCCTCGTTATCAAAAAAAATTAAAAAAAATTAATTTTTTTTTATAACTTTTTCTCTTTTATTCTTGATTAAAATGCGTAAAGAGTGTTCATTATCTTTATTATAATTGGTGATTATAATTTATAGAAAATTTTGCGGGTTTGATTTTTTTACGTAAAATTAAAAATTAAAAAAATCAAAAAATACTAGGGGGCTAATGAGCAAAAACTTTGATCTGTCTGAGGAAAAATATTGGCTCTCTCTTAAAAAAGATTTAAAAAACTCAGTGGGTCAGAGTGCTTATAATAACTGGTTAAAACATCTAAGTTTTGTTTCATATGAAAATAATACATTATCATTTTCTTTACCTACAAAATTTTTGAGAGATTGGATAGTAAACAACTATTCTGATAAAATTAAATCAGACTCTAAAAATTACATAAACGATATTAATATGATAAAATTTGTTGTTAAGCCAAATGGTGGAAGAATTGTACCAGGAACAGCACGAACTATTAAGAGCACTGATGATCAATGGAAGTCCTCTTTAGATATAAGATATGCTCAAAAATCATCATATCCTAATGAATTTGGTGCTCCGCTAGATCCTCGTTTTACATTTGATAATTTTGTAGTTGGTAAACCAAATGAGCTAGCATTTGCTGCATCTCAAAGAGTAGCTGAAGCTGATATTGTTTCATTTAACCCTTTATTCTTATATGGTGGAGTTGGGTTGGGTAAAACCCACCTTATGCATGCTATTGGATGGAAAATAAAGGAGTTACAACCAGAAAGAAAAGTAGTTTATTTATCAGCTGAAAAATTTATGTATCAGTTTGTTAGAGCACTAAGATATAAAGACACATCTGCATTTAAAGAACAATTTAGATCTATTGATGTTTTAATGATTGATGATGTTCAATTTATAAGTGGAAAAGACAATACACAAGAAGAGTTTTTCCATACTTTTAATGCTTTAATTGAACAAAATAAACAAATTGTAATTTCTGCTGATAAATCCCCTTCAGATTTGGATGGTGTTCAAGATCGTTTGAAATCAAGGTTAGGATGTGGATTAGTTGCTGATATTCATCCAACTACATATGAGTTGAGACTTGGGATATTAATTGAAAAAGCTCAAAAGAGAGGAGTTGATATCCCATCAAAAGTTCTTGAATTTTTATCTCATAGAATAATTGCCAATGTAAGGGAAATGGAAGGAGCGCTTAATAGATTAGTAGCACATGCAACACTTGTTGGAACATCAATAAGCGTAGAAACAGCCCAAGTAGTATTACAAGACTTATTAAAATCATCTAATAAAAAAATAACTATTGAAGAAATTCAAAAAAAAGTGGCTGAACACTATAATATAAGAATAACCGACATGCACTCACCTAGAAGATCGAGATCAGTTGCCAGACCCAGGCAAATAGCAATGTATCTAGCTAAATTGATCACTTCAAGATCATTACCTGAGATAGGAAGGAAATTTGGTGGAAGAGATCATACAACTGTTATGCATGCTGTAAAAAAGATTGAAGAATTAAAATTACAAGATGTTAATTTTAACGAAGATATTGAATTGTTAAAAAGACTTATAGATTCTTAATACAAATTTCTTTATATTTTAATAATGAAATTTAATATTAAAAGACCCTTATTATTTAAAACATTATCTCATGTTCAGAGTGTAGTTAGTAAAAAAAATACACTACCAATACTTTCTAATATTTTAATTGAAGCCTATAAAAATAACCTCTCTTTATCTTCTACAGATATGGATTTATCCATAAAAGAAACAGTTGATTGTAATGTAATAGAAGAGGGATCAACTACTTTAAATGCCCAGATAATATATGATATTGTGAAAAAAATGCCTGAAGAGAGTGACGTAGAATTTATTTCAAATAATGGTAACTTATTAACTATTAGATCAAATGTTTCTAAGTTCTCACTTTCATGTCTTCCAAAAGATGAATTTCCTATTATTGAGACCAAGGCAGAGGGTCTAAATATTTCAATTGATGCTGATATAATTCTAAATCTTATTAATAAGACAAAGTTTGCGATTTCTAATGAAGAAACTAGATATTTTTTAAATGGTTTATATCTAAACATCAATAAAAATAATGGAACTAACAATTTGGTTATTGTTGGAACTGATGGCCATAGATTGGCAACAGCAAGCTCAAATATAAAAAATTTAGATAAAGAAGTTCCCGGAGTTATAATCCCAAAAAAAACTATAAACGAACTTTCTAAAATCTTATCAGAAACTAAAACAAAAATTAATATTGATATTTCTTTAAACAAAATAATTTTTTATATTGACAACTTAGTTGTTATTTCAAAATTAATTGATGGAAACTTTCCAGATTACTCAAGAGTAATTCCCAAAAACAACCAACATCATCTAAAAATTGATCGCTTAAAATTAAGGTCTGCTGTAGACAGAGTTAGCACTATTGCAAATGAAAAGTCACCAACAATAAAATTTAAGCTTCTAAAAGATTTAGTAAACTTAAGTAGCAATAATGAAAATAGTACTGCAACTGAAGATTTAAATGCTCAATATGATGGTGATGAAATAGTTATTGGTTTCAATGCTCATTATATTATTGATATTCTTGACAGTCTTGATGAAGATGAAATCAAAATTTCTTTTGATAATAGTTCAACCCCTATTGTGGTTAAGGAAACTTTAAAGTCAGAAATTATATATGTGTTAATGCCAATGAGGGTTTAATATTTGGGTTTTTTTAAAAGCATCAAACTATATAACTTCAGAAATTTTGATAAATTTTCAATAGATTTTTCTAAAAACTGTAATGTTTTTTATGGAAATAATGGATCAGGAAAAACAAATCTTTTAGAGGCAATATCTTTATTTTCCAAAGGAAGAGGATTAAGAAAAGATAAAATTTCAAACTTTATTAAACACGACTGTGAAGAATTTCAAATTAATTCAGAATTTTGTAACAGTGAAATAATTTATAATTTATTTTCTGGTTCAAAAATTTACAATAACAAACCAAAAAAAATAATATCAGTCAATAATGACAAAACAAAAGAAACTTTAGAAAATATTTATAATTTATTACCTTTTTTATTTTTTGTTCCTGATTTTGAGAGATTATTTGTTTCATCTCCCTCTAATAGAAGAAATTTTATTGATCAATTCATTTTTTCATACGATAGTTCTTACAACAAACTGATAAATCAATATAACAAATTTATTCAAGAAAGATCTAATTTACTTTTGAATAATAAATTAGACGAAATATGGTTAGAGCAGTTAGAAAAAAAAATTTCGGAATATGGAATTAAAATTTACCGGTCAAGAGCAAACTTATTAAGTTCTTTGATAGAAAACCTTAACATTTATTTAAGATCATTCAATTTAAACAACGTTATAAATGTTAAATTGAATGATAGTTTTTATGAAAAACATATAGACTTAAATAAATTTCAAGCTGAATTAAAAAAAAATAGAACTATCGATAGCTATACTGGTGGATCAAAAATAGGTCCACACAAATCTGATTTTATATTTTTTTTAAACAAAGATTATTTAGTTTCTCAATTATCTACAGGTCAGCAAAAAACTCTAATTTTATTAATATACTTATCTCATTGTAAATTTATTATTGATGTAAAAAAAAAACAACCTATCTTACTATTAGATGAGATATGTTCTCATTTAGATGATATAAATAGAAAAATTTTGTTAACATTAGTTGAATCATTTGATTTACAAATTTTTATGACAGGAACAAATCAAAATTTATTTTCTTTTTTGTCAACAAATACCAATTTTTGTAATATAAAGATTAGATGAGTCAAACTTATTCCTCTGAATCAATAAAAGTATTAAAGGGTTTAGATGCAGTAAGAAAAAGGCCTGGCATGTATATAGGCGATACAGATGATGGTTCAGGCCTCCATCAGATGATATATGAAGTTGTTGATAATTCAATTGACGAAGCCCTTGCTGGTTATTGCGATCAAATTGAAGTTAGTCTTAATTCAAATGGAACTATTACTGTTGTTGATAATGGAAGAGGAATACCAGTTGACATTCACAAATCTGAGGGAATTTCTGCAGCTCAATTGATAATGACAGAACTTCATGCTGGAGGCAAATTTGATCAAAATAGCTATAAGGTATCAGGCGGTTTACATGGAGTTGGTGTTTCAGTAGTAAATGCATTATCAGAATTTCTTGAATTAATAATTAATAGAGATGGAAATGTTCACAAAATTACTTTTGAAAATGGTAACATCAAAAACAAACTTGAGGTAATTGGAAAATCAGAAAAGATTGATAATATCAATCTAACTGGAACATCAATAACTTTTCTTCCTTCAATTAAAATATTTAAAAATATTGATTTTAATTTTAATACTATTGAAAAGAGATTAAGGGAATTAGCATTTTTAAATACTGGAGTTAACATATCTCTAAAAGATAAAAGATCAAAAGATATAAAAGAGTTAAACTTCAAGTATGATGGTGGAATAAATGAATATGTTCGTTATCTTAACAAAGGTAAAAACACTATTATTAATAATCCGATATTTTATTCTGCAAAAAAAAATAATGTAAGCGTAGAGTGTTCGTTACAGTGGACAGACAGCTATCATGAAAATACATTGTGTTTTACTAACAATATAATTCAAAGAGATGGTGGTACTCACTTAGCTGGGTTAAGAGGGGCATTAACAAGATGTGTAGTAAATTATATCAACAGTAATTCTAAAATTTCTGCTAATGTTACTGGAGATGATGCAAGGGAAGGTTTAACTTGTATAATCTCTGTTAAACTTCCGGATCCTAAATTTTCTAGCCAAACAAAAGATAAATTAGTTTCATCTGAAGTAAGGCCTGTAGTCGAGTCAGTAAGTTTGCAAAAAATTGAACAATGGATTGAAGAAAATCCAAATGAAATAAAAAAAATAATTGATAAAATAGTTGAAGCATCAAATGCAAGAGAGGCAGCAAGGAAAGCAAGAGAATTAACTAGAAGAAAAACTGGATTAGAAAACTCAGCATTACCTGGTAAATTAGCTGACTGTCAGGAAAAGAATCCTGAACTTTCTGAACTATTTATTGTAGAGGGAGATTCTGCAGGAGGTTCTGCTAAACAAGGAAGAGATAGAAAAAATCAAGCAATACTTCCTCTTAGAGGAAAAATTCTTAATGTAGAAAGAGCTAATCAAAAACAAATCTTAACAAGTAATGAAATTGGTGTTTTAATTACAGCAATTGGTGCTGGAGTAGGTAATCCAACTGGCAATGAAGAAAATGATAAAACCGAAGGAAAATTTAATATTGATAAAATGAGATATCATAAAGTAGTTATAATGACTGATGCAGATGTAGATGGTAGTCATATAAGAACTTTGTTATTAACATTTTTTTACAGACATATGCGACCATTGATTGAAAGTGGCAGGTTATATATTGCACAACCACCTTTATTTAGATCAAAAAAAGGTAATTCAATACAATATCTAAAAGATGAAAATGAAATGGAAAAATATTTGATTGAAGAAGGTTCCAAAAAACTTGTCTATCAAGTCCCAAAAAACAAAACTGAAAATATTAAAATTACATCCTTTGAGTTAATGAAATTATTAAACTTATGTAAAACAGTTCAAAAATTGGTAGAAAGATTAACAAGAAGAATAGAGAATAAGCTAGTCATTGAGCAAGCTGCTGTGATTGCTGCATTAAAAGCTGAGTCTTATAGTGACTCAAACTTAGTAAAACAAATGGCAAAATATTTAGAAGTTAGACTTAATACAATTGATCAAAATAAATGGAGAGTAGATATTGAGAATTCCTCTTTAATTATAATTTATGTTCATAGAGGAGTTGAAAAAAAATACTTAATTAACAATGATTTTTTGGTTACTCCAGAAACCAAATCTCTTAATGATTTAAGAAAACCATTAATGGAAAATTTTGGTCTCTTAAAAAATGCTTCAGCCGGAATTTTACAATATGGTCATGTTGATTATAAAATTAATGGACCAGTTGATTTAATTGAGAAAGTTGTTGAAATTGGCAAACAAGGACTTCAAATAAACCGTTATAAAGGACTGGGGGAAATGAACCCTGAGCAACTATGGGAAACCACTTTAGATAAAAATTATAGATCTTTATTAAAAGTTAAAATAGATGAAGTTGATGAAGCAAATACTGTATTTGAAACATTAATGGGAGACATAACTGAGGGAAGAAAAAATTTTATTCAAGAAAATTCTCTAAAGGTAGCAAATTTAGATATTTAATATAAAAATAAATAAGTGAATACTGTATTATTAACTAATCTTATTAAGATAAGATGGCTGGCAATTATTGGTCAATTGTGTACTTTATTTATAATTTTTTTTGGATTTAATTTTAAAATACCAATTACCTCATGTTTGGTTGTTGTTTTAATCTCTATTTTAATAAATATTTTTTCATATTATATTCAAAAAAACAATACTACACTAAATTATAAACAAACATTTATGTTTTTAATTTTTGATATATCTCAACTTATCGCACTGCTTTATTTAACAGGGGGAATTTATAATCCATTTATAATTTTAATATTAGCTCCAATTATAATATCTGCATCTTATTTGCCTGTATTTTTGACTATATTGCTATCTTTTTACTCAATTTTACTTATTTTATTTATAAATTTTAATTATCATTCATTAGATTGGCAGCAAGACTTCATTACTCCCCAAATATATAATTTAGGAATATTAGTTGCTTTGATTATCACTATCGTTTTTGTAGTTATTTATGCATATTTATTTGCAAGCTCTTCAAGAAAAATTTCTCAAGCTCTTAATGAAGCAAATAATAAATTATCAAATCAAAAAAAAACTACTGAAGTAGCATATTTGAGTGCTGCAGCTGTTCACGAATTGAGCACACCTCTAAATACAATTTTTTTAGTGCTTGATGATTTACTTAAAGAAAAAATATTTATTAAAAATTCATTTTTAATGAAAGATATTAAGCTGTTAAAGTCCCAAGCAGATAGATGTAAAGAAATACTTTTAAGCTTATCTAAAAATCCACAAAATTTAAAAGATAATTTTTTTGAAAAAATTAGAATAATTGACTTAATCAAATTAAATTTTGATAAATTTAATGATAATAAAAAATTAAAATTTAGCTATACTAATTTTCGCAAGGAAAATATGATCTATTTTAAAGATGAAATAAATTACGCTATTGGAAATATAATGCAAAATTCTGTTATGCATTCTAAATCGGAAATTTCAATTTATCTTGAAATTCATGATAACACTTTTTCAATTAAATTCTCAGATGATGGCAATGGATTTCCTAAAGAAGTCTTAGATAAGCTTGGTGAACCATACACATCAAGGAGTAAAAAAGGGATGGGTCTAGGTATTTTTATTGCAAAAAATTTAATTGAAAATATGAAAGGCAGTATATTTTTTTATAATTCTCAAGAAAATAAGGCTGTTGTTGAAATGAAATTTAATAAAACTATTTTAATCTAATGAATAAAAAATTAATTATTGTAGATGATGATACTCCTTTTCGTGAACGACTTAGCAGATCTATGGAAAAAAAAGGATTTGTTGTTGAAAATTACTCGAGTTATAATGATGGTTTAAAAAGAGTGCTTGATGAAAATTTTCAGTATGCTGTTATTGATATGAGATTAGAGGATGGTTCAGGATTGGAATTAATAAAAAAAATTAAGGAAATATCACCTAGTACAAAATCACTGTTGTTAACAGGTTATGGAAACATAGCGACAGCAGTTGCTGCTATAAAGACAGGAGCTATAGATTATTTACCTAAACCAGCAGAAATTGATCAAATCTATGATGCACTTACTAACTCTGATGAAATTTTACCTCCACCACCAGAAAACCCTATGACAGCTGACAGAATAAGATGGGAACATATACAAAGAGTCTTTATTCAATGTAAGCGAAATGTATCAGAAACAGCTAGAAGGTTGAGAATGCACAGACGAACTTTACAAAGAATATTAAACAAACATGCCCCAAGAGAATAATACTAATCTCTCGATCATAATCCCAATTTATGATGAAGAAGATTATCTAGAAAGACTTTTTCTAGATGTAGTAAAATATTTCAATGAAACTAATATTGAAGTCATTGCAGTTAATGATGGATCTACAGATAAGTCTGAAGAGATATTAGAAAATTTAAAAAAAAACACCTTTGAGTTTAATTATAAAAATATAAATCTAGATAAAAATTCTGGGAAAGGTTATGCCTTAAGAGAGGGTATCAAATATTCTAAAGGAGATTATATTCTACTTCATGATGCAGACTTAGAGCTAGACATTAAGGATGCAAAAGAAATATATGAAATTATTAAGAATGACGAAAATATAAAGTGTGTATTTGGAAGTAGGTATCTTTCAGGAAAATTAAAAAAACATAATTATTTTATTAATGAGTTTATTGGCAAACTTAATACATTTATCTTTAACATTCTTTTTGGACAGTCTTTGTCTGATATTCATTGTGGCCTAAAGATATTTCATAGAGATGTTTATAACAAATTAAAACTAACTTCCAATGATTTTGGTATTGAAATTGATTTAGCTTCACAAATTATTAAAAATAATTATTACATATATGAAGTTGGGGTTTCTTATTTTTCAAGATCTAAAAAGGCAGGAAAAAAAATTACATGGATTGATGGCATTAAATCTTATTATTACCTATTTAAAGTTAGATTCTTAGATAATACAATTTCAACTCAACTGTCTATTTTTTTATCATCATTTTATATGATTTATGTAGGTTCTCATTTTGGAATGGGTTTAGGAAATAAATTATTCATTGTAATATTTTTTGTATTTGGATTGATTATTGGCTTACATACAAAAATATTATCAACTCTTTTAATTTTTATGTTTATTTATTTAGGATCATTATTTGGCAATGGGCAAGGCAAGGTTTTGTCAGTTTTAATTTTTTTTATAGTTGGAATTATTTTAACAAGAAAACTTAAATCATTATTAAAGCATAATAATATGATTTCTAAATTATTTTAATTCTATTTATACAAATACAGATACTGATTATATAAAAAGTTAGAACACCATTCCAGTTTTTGATTAAACTGCCAGTTGACATAATGGGCCAAAATAAGATTAGAATGCAAGCAAAAGAAATAAACTTTATTGAATTTTTGTTTTTAGATTTCCACACAAAAAACAGAATAGTTGAAAGTAATATTAAAAAAGAAACTAAACTAATTATACCACCCTCAGCAAGCCATTGCAGATAATAATTATGAGGATGTGACGCACATGCATAATTTACCATCAAGCTTTTATATTCATGCGAATTTAAACAGGAAATTTGATAATTACTTATTCCAACTCCTGTTAGCGGATTTTTCTTAAACATATTTATACCAACATTATATATCTCTCCATAAGCTGAAGTTTTAAAATTTTTTAAGATTTCAAAAAAACTTGGTTGCAAGTAAATAATTTTTGAACATGTTTTTAATTTATCATCTTTACAATCATAAAATTTTTCAATCTTAAGGCCTTGATGATAATGAGTTGACTCAACAACTTGATAATCATTGTAAAAAGGATGATAAATATAAGATCCAGCAATCATTATTATAGAAATAGTAATTGAAAAAAATATAATTATTCTTTTTTCAATTAAAAAAAATAATAAAAAAATTAAAGCTAAAAAATAAGTCGCAAAAGCCATTCTTTCTCCAGAGGCAAAACAAATAAAGCCTATAGAACTTAAGTAAATAACTTCTAAGTAATTTTTATATTTAATTTTTTTAAAAAAAAAGAAAAACAGATATCCAATTAAGCCAAATTTAGATAAATATGCACCAGGTATTAATTCATTTCCAAACGGTCCAGTCAGTCTTCCATACCATTCAGACTTAAATCCTAATATATCCTCTTGAAAACCAAATTCACTATCATAATTTATAAATTGGAATAAGGTATCTAATAAAACGAAAATGACGCAAATAAAAATAATTGTAATTACTTTTTTTATTTTTTTCTGATCGCTAAAAAAAAAATAATAACCAATTGTTGGCATTAGTAAAAATCTAATAAATATTACTGAGTCTTGAAATGATTTAATTTTATAATTAGCAAATATTGAAACAAAAATTATTGTAATCCAAAAAATTATTGATACTAAAAAAAATTTATCTTTCAAAAAATTAAAATTTTTTTTAATTGAAAGATGTATAAGTAAAAAATATATTGCGCATGTACTAATTACTATATCTGGAAGAGCAGGTCCTGTGATTAAAAATATAGGTATAAGTGAGAATAAAAAAATAAAAAAATTATTAAGCTTAATCATTTTTATTTATCAATTTTAAAAAAATATCTTCGAGATCACTCTCGTAAGTATTTATTTCATTAAATGATATTTTATAATTATTTAAAATATCGATAATTTTTTTTAAGGTCGTTTTATTTTTATCATATGAAATTTTTAGAAAATAACCATCTAATTCAGGATTAAATAATTTTAGTTCATTTGGTATTTTGATTTCTGATTGTAACTGAAACGTTACTGTTTTATTTGAAATTAATTTTAATAAATTTTGTTTTGTATCATCCTTAATTACTTTACCATTATTAATTATTGTTATTGTATCGCATAGTTCTTCAGCTTCTTCTAAATAATGTGTAGTTAAACATATTGTTGTGCCTAATTTATTAATTTCTCTTATATAAGACCAAAGTGATTTTCTTAGATCAACATCTACTCCAGCTGTAGGCTCGTCCAATATTAGCATTTCAGGAGAATGAACCAAAGCCTTAGCTACTAATAATCGCCTACGCATACCCCCTGATAATGTTCTTGCGTATGAATTTTTTTTATCAAGTAAACCAACTTTGTTTAATATTTCTTCTGTAATTCTGTTTTTGCTTGATATGCCATAAAGTCCAGCTTGTAATTCTAACAATTCAAAAGGTGTAAAAAAAGGATCTATATTTAGTTCTTGAGGAACAATTCCAATTTTAAATTTTGCAAGTTTTTGATTTTTATCAATATCAATGTCACAAATATTTACTCTGCCTGCATTTTTTTTTACTAAACCTCCTAAAATGTTAATAAATGTAGATTTTCCAGCTCCATTAGGTCCTAACAACCCATGGATACTTCCTTTTTTGATTTTAATACAAAAGTCATGCAGTGCTTTCACTTCAATATTTTTTTTCTTAAAGGTTTTATTAACGTTTTTTGCTTCAATAGAATAAATATAATCTGTCATTATTTTAAAAGTATTTATATATTTAATTATTTTATGAATAAACAAAATAGATTAATTTTAATTGATGGTTCTGCTTATATTTTTAGAGCTTATTATGGTCTACCACCTATGCATAGATCCGACGGCACTCCAATTAATGCAGTTTTTGGTTTTACTAATATGTTAGTAAAGTTGATTGAAGATTATAGAGAAGATAAAATGATTGTTGTCTTTGATGCTGCAAGAGAAAATTTTAGAAATAAAATATTTAAAGATTATAAAGCTAATAGAGGAGAAACTCCTGAAGATTTAATACCTCAATTTGAAATCATTAGAGAATGTGTTAACGCTTTTAACATACCACAAGTTGAGATAGATGGTTTTGAAGCAGATGATATAATTGCAACATACTGTGAACAATCACAAAATAAAAAAATTGAGTCAATAATAGTATCTTCAGATAAAGATCTAATGCAATTGGTAAATGAACATGTGACAATGCTTGACCCAATGAAAAATAAAAAAATTGGTATTGAACAAGTAATTGATAAATTTGGTTTACCACCAGAGAAGGTAATTCAAATACAAGCTTTAACAGGAGATAAAGTTGACAATATCCCTGGCGCACCTGGTATTGGACCAAAAACAGCATTAACACTTATTGAAGAATTTGGAGATGTGCATTCTTTAATTAAAAATGCCATTAAAATTCCACAAGAAAAAAGAAGAAATGTAATACTTGATAATAAAAAAGAAATTTTAATTAGTCTTGAGTTAGTAAAATTAAAAAAAGATATTAATTTGCCTTTAAAAATAGATGATATTCATTCTTATTCTTCAATTAGTAAAAATGAAAAACTTTCAGAGTTTTTATCAAATCAAGGTTTTAAAAGTATTTCAGAAAGGTTAAAAAATAATTCATTTATTAATATACAGTCAGAAAAAAAACCTGAAGAAAAAAAATTGAAAAAAAATTATCTTTTAATCTCTTCTACTGAAGAATTAGATAAACTGAATATTGTCGTAAAACAAAAAGGATTTTGTGCCATAGATACTGAAACTAATTCTTTAAACATTGAGGATGCAGAAC
>CETH01184446.1_pt1 | contig 15231 bp, 11 predicted proteins | sample 361461 | NCBI WGS metagenome assembly CETH01 (sample SAMEA2622695, study PRJEB7988) | marine metagenome | isolation source: saline water (ENVO:00002010), including
AAAAGTTTATTTAGTTCTATTCCTATTATCTCAAGCCTGTTTAAACTGGCTTTATCAGATTCCCTTTGAAGAGATAGTTTTTCCATTTCTAATTGCAATACTTTTCTATCTATTTCGTCAATTTTTTCGGGTTTTGATGTTATGAACATATTTAATCTTGATGCAGCTTCATCAATTAGATCTATAGCTTTATCAGGTAAGAATCTATCCGCTATATATCTATTACTCATATTTGCAGCAGCAACCAAAGCATTGTCTGAAATTCGAACACTATGATGAACTTCATATCTTTCTTTTAATCCTCTTAGAATGGAAATTGTATCATCAACACTAGGTTCATTAACAAAGACTTGTTGAAACCTTCTTTCTAAGGCAGGATCTTTTTCTATATATTGTCTATGCTCACTGATCGTTGTTGCACCTATACATTTTAATTCTCCTCTTGCAAGCATTGGTTTTAAAAGATTACTGGCATCCATTGTTCCTCCAGAAGCCCCTGCTCCTACTACTGTATGGATTTCATCTATAAAAAGAATTATTTGTCCTAAGGCGGAAGTTATTTCTTTTAAAATCGTTTTTACTCTTTCTTCAAATTCTCCTCGATATTTTGCGCCTGCAATTAAGGCTCCAAGATCTAGAGATATTAATTTTTTATTTTGCAAAGATTGAGGCACATCGCCATTAATAATTCTTTGTGCAAGACCTTCTACAATTGCAGTTTTTCCAACTCCAGGTTCTCCAATTAAAACAGGGTTATTTTTTGTCCTTCTGCTAAGTATTTGAATAGTTCTGCGAATTTCGTCTTCTCTACCAATTACTGGGTCAAGTTTACCTTCTTTGGCTAATTCAGTAAGATCAATACCAAACTTCTCTAAAGTTTGATATTGTAGTTCAGTCGCTTTGCTGTCCACAGAAGTTAATAATCGTTTTGTTTTTGCATTTTTATTTTTTATAAACTTTAGTAATTAGAATTTTATTAATGATTTTTTAGTTTAGTTATTGATAAGTTTATAAATCATTCAAAGGATTTATAAACTTATTTATTACATTAAGTCAATAAAATATTATATTTTAATTTGTTACTCAATTAATTAAAAACTACCTTGTTTAAGGTGCTTTTAAATTACTAATTAACTACTACTTTACCAACCATTCCTGCACCTCTATGAGGTTCACAGTAGAAATCATATGTGCCAGGATCAGAGAAAGTCTCTTCCCATGTCTCTCCAGGGGCAAATGCCAAATCAGCGTGACTGAATTCTTCATGACCTTCAAAAACTGCATTGTGAGGTGCAAGTTTATTATTTACAAATTTAACTGTATCTCCAGCTGATATATTTACTGAACTTGGTTCAAAAGCAAGCATGCCCGCATCTGTACCTAGCTTGATTTCTACAGTTTTAGCTGAAACTGAAGATACGGCTAGTCCTAATGATAGAACTATTGCAAATAGAAATGAAAAGATAGATTTAATCATAGTTGGTTAAGAACTTTTGCTCATTTTATTATATTGTACAAGATTTTTTAGAGATTTTTGGTTTAATATGTTTTTTTAACTATTTTTTTGGTAATTTTGATACCTTAAGAATCTCATTAAAATCTTTTGCATAACTTTTGATTCCAAAAGTTTCAGGATTGGAAATTTCATTATGATTAAAATGTCTTTTCTTTATACTGTAAGAATCCCAAGGAGTTATTTCAATAGGTAGAATTTTTATAAGTATTTGAATTAACCAATTACTTAGAGGAATTGAGAAAAATCTTTTTGAATTTGTCCATTTTAATAATGTATTTATTGCTTCATCAATAGTTATTAAGTCTTGCCCTAAAACATGTTTCTTAATTTGATTGGGTTTGCTCTCCTGTTGTTCATGTTCAAGCAAATGAAAACATACTTTAGAAATATCTTCCGCATGAATAAAATGAAATTTTGAATCTAGACTAAAAAATCTTGCAATCCATAGCCATCTTAAAGCTTCTAATAGACCTGAAGTTAAATAACTAATAGGAAGATTATTGTTTTTATCTAGTGTTCCTCCTAAGACAAGAGTGGGGAAAATAGCTATGATTCTTTTCGATAAATTATGATTGCTTATTTGTTTAAAGCAGATAGCTTTTGTTTGAATATATTCAGTTCCATATATACTTGTTTCTGAAATTAATTCTAGGTTTTCATCTAAGATACTAGCCGTTGAAAAATAAAGGACTTTTTCTATACAGTCTGGGTTTAATAGATCAAGAAGCTTTTCAACAGCGAATACATTAACTTCATAAGCCCTTTTAGGATCTCCCCAAGCAGTTGCTGTATGGATTAAAAAATTAACTTTAGCAATATCTTCAGCATGTTTATTGCATTCTCTTAAATCACTCGTTAAAATTTTTACTCTTGGGTTATTAAATAATTTATTATTTAATTTTGAAGCATCTCTTACTAATAGAAAAAGTTTATAGTTAGATTCTTTTAAGAGATAATTGGTTATATACTGACCTACACATCCAGTGGCACCAGTTATAAGGGTTGTTTTATTTGTCAAGATGAATTCTAATAAGAAAGTGATTTAGAATATTCAAAGAAAAATCTTGCGTTATCTTCTGGTGTCCCAGGTAAAATCCCATGTCCTAGATTTAGTATGTATTTTCTATCTTTAACTTTGTCAAAAGTATAATTAATTTTTTCTTGGATAATCTTTGTGTTTCCAAATAGTATTCCAGGATCAATATTACCTTGTATACCTATTGAATATGGAATTCTTTTGCAACCATCTTCTATATCTACAGTCCAGTCCACAGAAATAATATCAACACCAGTTTTCGCCATTCTTTCAAGAACGCCAGCACTTCCAGATATATAAAGAATAATAGGAGTTTCTGGATATTCTTGCTTCACAGAATTTATAACTTTTTTTTGATATGGAGCAGCAAATATATCATATTCAGCAGGACTTAATTGACCCGCCCAAGAATCAAATATTTGAACTACTTGAGCTCCAGATTTGATTTGGTATTTTAAATATTCTCCTATTGAGTCAGCGAAGTGATCAAGTAGTTGATGAAGGATATCTGGGTTGTTAAACGCCATTGATTTTATAATTGAATATGTTTTACTGCTTTTTCCTTCAACTACATAGGCTGCTAATGTCCAAGGAGCCCCTACAAAGCCTAGAATGGTAGATGTATTATTAATCTCATTTCTTAATCTACTCAGAACTTCTCCTACAAAACCAAGACTTTCTTCTGGATTAAGTTTTTTAAGATTATTAATAGAACTTAAATCTCTTATAGGGGTTTCAATGATAGGACCTTTACTCTCTATGATTTCAAAATTAATACCCATTCCAGGTAAAGGAGTTAATATATCCGAAAATAGAATTACACCATCAGGTTTGAAAGCCCTAAATGGCTGCATTGAGATTTCAAATGAAAGATCAGGGTTCTCGGATCTTTCTCTAAAACTAGGATATTTCTCTCGTAGATCTCTATAGATTTTCATGTATCTGCCCGCTTGTCTCATCATCCAAACAGGAGGACGTTCAACTTTTTCACCTTTTGCAGCGCGTAGTAATAATGGAATCGATTCACTCATAAATAAAATCTTTCGAAAGATAAAAATAGATTTTCAAGAGGGATAAAAGATCTATATCTCTATTTACATAGAATACATTACATATAGAAAGCACTTAAATAGGTATAAAAATTTCATTATTTATTTTTTTGAACAATGTCTTTTTTTTTATTGTGTTTAAGAATTAATACACCTAAAGGAGGTAAGGCAAGATTAAGACAGTTCTCGTAATTATGAATATTGAATTTTTCTGAAAAAATACCACCCATGTTTCCTTTATTACTTCCTCCATATTTAGTACTGTCAGTATTTAAAAGTTCTTCATAAAACCCTTCTAGAGGAACTCCTATTTTGTAAGAAGCATGATAATTAGGTGTAAAGTTTGCAATTACAACTGTCCACTCACCATTAGTATTTTCTCTTCTCATAAAACTAATAACAGAGTTTGACTTATCATTACAATCTATCCATTGGAACCCATAAGGATCAAAATCACTTTTCCAAAGAGAAGGTTCTTTTTTATATAATTTATTTAAGTCGTCAATTAAGTTGCGTATTCCAATATGAGGCTCAAATTTTAATAAATCCCATTGAAGATCATCCCATACATTCCATTCTTTTCTTTGACCAAACTCCATACCCATAAAGATTGTCTTTTTACCTGGGTGAGTCCACATATATGCCAATAATGCTCTTGTATTAGCAAATTTCTTCCAATCATCTCCTGGCATTTTATGCAGAAGATGACTCTTCCCATGTACTACCTCATCATGACTTAACGCAAGCATGAAATTTTCTGTATAGTTATAAGTTATGGAAAAAGTCACATTATCTTGATTAAATTGTCTAAACCAAGGATCAACTTCAAAGTAATCGAGCATATCATGCATCCATCCCATATTCCATTTTAGATTGAAGCCTAAACCTCCTACATTAGTAGGCTGAGTGACCATAGGCCATGTAGTTGATTCTTCTGCGATAGATAAGGCTCCGGGATAATGCTCAAATAGTACGTGATTTGCTTGTTGCAAAAAATTTACAGCTTCTAAATTTTCATTACCTCCGTTTTTATTCTTTATCCATTCACCTTCTGGTCTTAGATAGTCTCTATAAAGCATAGATGCAACAGCATCTACTCGAATACCATCTATATGAAATTGATCGAACCAAAACACAAGATTTGCAACTAAGAAATTTCTAACTTCATTCCTGCTGTAATTAAATATTAAAGTTCCCCATTCTTTATGTTCGCCAATCCTTGGATCCGAATGTTCATAAAGATGTGTTCCATCAAAGAAAGCAAGTCCATGAGAGTCTTTAGGAAAATGACCTGGGACCCAATCAAGGATTACGCCAAGACCTGCCTTATGGCATTTATCAACAAAATCTCTAAATTCATTGGGTGATCCATATCTACTCGTAGGTGCGTACCATCCGGTTACTTGGTAACCCCATGAACCATCAAAGGGATGTTCGGAAATAGGCATTAATTCAATATGGGTAAAGCCTCTTTCAATTACATATGGAATGAGTCTTTCAGATAATTCATTATATGTAAGAAATCGTGTCCCTGGCTTTAGTTCGGCTGCTTCAACTGGTTCACTCTCAATACCATCTTTATCAATATATGGATTCTTATCTGACTCATGAAGCCAACTTCCTAAATGCATCTCGTAAACAGATATTGGCTTTTCTAATTGATTTTCACAATCTCTTCTCTTTATCCAGTCTTCATCATTCCAGTCAAAATCATCTAGTTTTGAAACTATTGAACCATTATTAGGCCTTATTTCATGATGAAATCCATAAGGATCTGACTTTTGATAGCAATGACCTTCTTGAGATCTAATCTCATATTTATAAATATCTCTTTCTTTGAATCCTGGTATAAATAGTTCCCAAATACCTCCTAATCTTTTTTGCATTGGATGAAATCTACCATCCCAGGAATTTAATTCACCTAGTATAGAAACGCTTCTTGCATTTGGCGCCCAAATACAAAACATAGTCCCTTCAATATTATCTTTGGAAATTAAATGAGCACCCATTTTTTTCCAAATATAATGGTGATTGCCTTGAGCAAATAAATGTTTATCAATTTCACCCATCCATTCATCTCTGAAAGCCCATGGATCATTCTGAAGATGTTCTATTCCTCCTCTATTTACTCTTAACTGATAATTGGAGTGAGGATTTTGATCAATAATTCCTTCAAAAACCCAAGGATGATTTGAATTATTTAATTTTTGTTCTTTATCTCTAAAAATTAAAAATACCTCATTAGCTTCCGGCATCCAAATCCTTACCACCCATTTTTCTTCAAGTTTATGAGGTCCTAAAAAAGAGAAAGGATTGTCATTTTTGCATTTAGCGAGATTCTCAGCCTCAGTTGTAATCTGGCTATTTAAAAAAGACTCATTCATTACCAGATTTCTTAACTATTGAGATTTGAGCCTAATATTATCATTAAGTATTGGAAGTATTTAAAATATTGGTGAAACAAAAAAATTAGATTCATTTAATATTAAATTTATTGTAATTATTTCATGCTCTCCTGATGGAGGACCGGCTTCAATATTTAATTTCCCAGAATTTACGCCTATAGCAGGCCATGAAGTGCCTGCTATAGATAATCTCATAATCCAATCTTTTTTTAAAATAAAATTTATTGGTTGAAGTTTAATATTTAACATTTTCTCTTCTAAAATATTTTGGTTTTTTACTCTTAAAAATCCAGTAGAGATTTGCAGAACTTTAGAATTTGTTGGATTTATAATTGATAAAGCAATACAAATATCAAAAGTTAATTTATCAGCACTAGCTTTTATCATTAATTCGGGGATACCTTGAATTGAGTGATTTTCAGAATTTTTAGTTGAATCAAATTTTGCTATATCATTCCTTTTATCAATATTTATACGATTGCATATACCAGAATCTTTATAACTTAAGTGCCCTCCTATAGATGGAACAGGTCTCCAAGGATCACTAACAATTGTTATTAACCCTTTGCCTGGCTTATCCTTTCTTAGAATCCCGGTTGATATTAATGAAGAGGAATTTCTATTAATAGAAGACGACAGTGACCAATATTCATTTTTATTTGAAAGGTTATTGATTTTCTCCCACTTATTAGTTGTTATATTCCAAATCTTTCTTTTAGGGAAGAATTTGGCTTTGTTTGATTTGTTTCTTTTAAGATGCTTTTCAAAAAAGTCAAGAAGAATATCATTGGTTTCTTCTGCCCAATTTAAATGAGAAGAAGGTCCTATGTAAATTTCTGGCTCACCTCCAGCTAAAATTGATTTCTTATAAATATCTATTGTCCCTCTCAAGTGAGGGTCCCATAATCCTCCAATTAATAAAATAGGTTTCTTTAGCCAAGATTTTAAAGGTTCAATATTTTTTAATTTAATTTCCTTGTTTGAATATTCCAGCCACTTAAGAATTATATTATTTGGGTCATATTCTTTTAATAAATCTAATCCTTCTCTTAAGTAACTTTCATCTTCAAGAGTCTTTCTTATATTCACCCATTCTTTAAATCTTTTTTGGCGTTTTAATTTCATGCATGCCAATTGAAGTCCCCATGAGATATTGATTTGCCACCAAAAAGCATTTCCATCAGAACACCAAAAATCTTTGTTGTTAAGTCCCGTCATTGCAGGAGACAAACAATCTGGTGGATCACATCCTTCTTCAACTAATAATTGAGTAATTCCTTGATAAGAGAAACCATATAGTCCAACTTTTCCATTGCATTCAGGAAGAGATCTAAGCCAATTAATAGATTCTTTGGTGTCACCAGGCTCTTGACTAAAACCATTAAATGAGCCTCCAGAACCTCCCTGACCTCTTACGTCTTGAATAACCACGAGAAAACCTTTGTCAGCCCACCAAGTTGGATGCGAATAAGTTATTGTTGAGGCTATTTCTCTTCCATATGGTTGTCTCATGAATAATACTGGCCAACAATCCCCCTCTTTTGGATACCAAAATCTGGAAATTAGATTGATGCCATCTTTTAACTCAAGAGCTTTGTCTTTCCAAAGAATAGTATTCATTGAAGAACTTATATAACCTCAGGGCAATGGATACCAATTACATACATAGATAGTATTTCAGCGTTTATAGGACTAAGTTTCTTCTCTTTGGAAATGACATTTATTACTTCTGGAGAACTGGCTGATATTCCTCTGGAATTCATTTCTTTAAATTTACTGCATAAGGAAATAGCTTCACCAGGATTTTGTTTAACTGTTTTTAAGATGTTTGACTGAGCAATTGATGGATTAAAACCAATAAAAAAAAGAAGAGTTATATAGGAAAAATTTTTCATATTAGTTTATCAGTTATGAACTTGTTTATTCTAGCTCAGTTTGTAATTCCCAGCTTTTTTTTTGCAATGTCAATCCATTGATATGATTTTGTTAGATATTCTTTTATGTCTGACTTAAGGTTTAACAAATTCTTTAATCGACAGAATCTAGAATTTAGTTCTTGAGGGGTTAATTTGGCTAAAGCTTCTAGAGATGAAATGCCGGAGTGAAGAAGAATACTTGCTTCATTTATAGAAATTCCTAATTCGCAAATTAATAATGCTAGACATCTTAATTTATTTAACCCTCGTGTCGAACCTAAGTGATGATTATGATTGATAGATAGAATCTCTTCATTTGTTATATCTTTTATTTCTTCCCAATTTTTAATCCCTAGAGTTTTTAAAGCATCCTTTTCTTCTCTAAAAGATGGTGGGATTTCTTTATAATCTATTTTAATTTTCAATTCCCTCGTTTATTCTGCCTGAACTAAAATCTTTAGTTATTTCTCCTAAAACGATCGGCTCACTAATTCCGGGTGAAATTTTATCAAGCTTCCTTAACCTTATCCTCACCAATGATCCTGTTCTGCTCCCAACTTTTAAATTTGCTGAAATCTGAGCTAATGTTGGTTTTATAGCTGAATCTGGAAAATCATTTTTTGCTTGAGCGACAATTAAGTTTGTACCATTATCAAAAACTATTGGAGAATAGATTGAGCCTGAAACACTAATTGGTTTAGTATAACTTTGAAGAAAAGCCCAACTACTTAAAGATAGAATGAAAGTAAAAATTGTTATCCCAACGAGTCTAAATTTTAAGCCTTTATTAAAAATAAAGGTAAACAATGTAATTCCTGCAAGTACTAAGCCTATTTTGGCAAAGACTGATGGAGAATTTTCTAATAGTTGAAAAAAAGACATTAACTGGATAACTAATGATTAAGTTCTTATAGTTTGTAAGCCGACCTATGATAGAGATTCTACCTTGAAAAAATCTGAATCTCCAAAAATTAACTATAAAGCAATTGCTTTGTTTGCTGCAATAAGCCTAGTTTCAGCCGGTGCCTATGCTTTAAATAGATTTGCTGATTCTTATATTACTAAAAGTAAGACAAGATTTGAGAGATATTTTTTAGATGCTTTTGATCAAGAAATTAAAATTGGAGATTATAAAAGACTTGATTTGTTTGGAGTTTATATTGGAGAAACTGAAGCCGGGAACAAATCTTCAGAAAACTTTTATCTATATATGTCAGGGGTGAAAATTCGTTTATTCCCCATAAAATCCTTAATACATCGAAAATTATCAATAGGACTTATTCCTGTTGAGGCCAAAATAGTTTTTAAAGCAGAAAAAGATAAACAAATTTTATCTTTAAAAAATAAATTATCTACAAATAATAGAAATTTAAATTTGTATGTAGATTTACTCAAAGATACAAGTATAAATATTAATAAATCAGCAATAGATACAAACATATCAGGTAGATTAAAATATGACTTTGGGAATAGTAGCTTTTTCTCTTTTGTAAATGCGAGAGCTTTTAGAAAAGGTAGCCTTTCTTTTAAGGGGTTTTTTAATATTAAAAATAAATCTTACGACTTTAGGCTTAAGTCAGATAAATTCTTAGTTAATAATTATTTAATTCATATAGGTCAAAATAATGATAATAAAAATGATTTAATTCTAAATGCTAAAATAAATACTAATTTACATATATTATCAAATAAAGATCGATTCTCATGTAATGGAAATGCAAGTATTAAATCTTTGAATATTGCAGGAGAATATATAGAAGAGAATATTATTTCTGATCAAATGCAATTAAAATGTAATAAGAAAGGAATTACATTAAATCCTTCTGAAATAACTTATGGTAAATCAAAAACAAAACTAAAGGCCTATTTACCTACTACAAATAATAATAATATATTATCTATTAACTCTATTTCTAGATTAACTAATAATAATAACTTTAAATTCTCTACAAATACATTATTACCTATTAAGATAAACAATGGAACTTTTAATATTGGAAATATAAATACTAAATTTACTCTTGATAGATTAAAGATTCCTAATAATACCCTTCCAGCTTTAGAAGGGCTTTCAGGGTTTATTGACTTTAAAGGTGATTTGTCTGGAGATTATAGAAATATTAAAACTAATATAAGTTTTGGCTTGGATTATCCAGAGTTTGAAGGGCTTAAATTAAGAGAAAAATGGTTAGGTGATATTTATAATGAGAATAATATATTAAAATTAAAAATGAAGAATATAAATTCTTCTATACCTAGCTTCATAACCGCTAATTTTATAGATTTTAAATTAGAAGAGTTAACATTCAGTCGTTTAATTAACAATAAATATGGCGAATTAAAATTATCAACAGATAAAAATTTCTTATGGTCAGCAAATGATTTTCCTTTGGAAGGATTTGAATATTCTTTATCACCAAGTAGCGATTTTAAACGGATTTCTGGAGTATTAAATGGAGATGGTCTGATAGATTTTACAACCTTATTTATTAAAGGTGATTTTTATGTGGATAATTTTAAATTAGGAGAGCTTAATTTAGATAAGGCATTTTTTAAGGGAGAACTATCTAATCAAGAAATATCTCTTTATGCTAATTTATATCCAGAAGAAGGAGGTAAGCTAAGTTTAAATATTGATTATAAAAAAGAACTAGACAAATATTATAAGGTTTCTTTATCAGATATACCTACAAATTGGATAACAAGTACAATTTCTGAGGTCTTTGAATATAACAAAGCTAATTTAGTCCCAGAAGGTTCGGCAAAGGATATAGGTAATCTCAATATTGCTAATGAAGGTTCAACTATAGATAAGATTACTAAGGAGATTAACAAATTAAAATTATCAGGAAATGATATAGAACCAGATATAGATCCTCTTAAAGAATTGATAGATAATTCAATAGGAGGATTAATTAATGGAGATGTTGTAATTAAAGGTAAAGATAATGACAATCTTTATATTGATTCAAGATTGAAAATGTATTTATATAAATCTAATAGTGTTTTATATCAAGACAAGGAGAATAATAGTATTAAATTAGAATTTGAAGGCGGGATTAGTCAGGGGACAGGTAAAATTGATATAATAAATGTTCCTTTATATATTATAGATAATCTAACAAAGAAAGAAGAAAATCTAGAAGGAAGATTCTCTATAAAAGGATACTATGACTTAAATAGTGAAGATATTGAATTAAATGTCAGGACCTTTAATGCCTCAATAAATAAAATACCTTTTAATTTAGAGAAAGGTAAAGTTAATATAGATGATTCAAATTTATCAGTTGATTTTATTCTTGATTCAGACGTATCAGAATTGCCAGTTATATTAATAGGTTCTATTCCTATTAATCCGGATTCTGAATATAATTTAATTTTAGAGGCTCATAGAAGTTCTATTAAACTATTTAATGGAATTACAAAAGGAATCTTTGAATTTAAGGAAGGAGAAGCTGATTTTAGGGTGATTCTCAGAGGAACGAGGCAGTCACCTCAGGCAAATGGGTATTTTGTTTTAAGAGATAGTCAGATTGTTTTATTAAATAAGAACTTATCTAAATTGAATGCAACAATTTTATTTGATTTTGATAGTTTAAATATTATTAACCTTACAGGGATAGCTAAGGATGAAGGATCAATTAATGCCAAAGGTACAATACCTTTGTTTGTCAATTCTGAAGAGGGAAATAAATCTTTGGAATTTCAGCTAGAAAATATTGATTTTAAGATAGGATCCTCTCAATTTGAAGTAAATTCAAATCTTATAGTTAAAGGATCACTAAAAAAACCAATCTTTTCTGGTGACTTAGATTTATCTAATGGCATAATTTCTATACAGAATAATAAAAAAGATAAATCATTAAATGAAAATTCTAATATATTGGAAAACAATTATTGGCCTGAAAGTAAATGGGATAAAAATAGTCCTATTGAGATTATATCTAATGAGAGCAATTTTGATAAAAATATAGTATTAAATATTTTCCCTGATTATCTAAAGTATTCTGGATTTGACAATTTTTATTTGAGTCTAGGATCAAATTTAAAGATTCAATATCCAGGATTGGGGAGTTTGTTTTTAGAGACACCTAGGAGTTTAAAAATAAATGGCTTCTTAGAAAAAGGATTAAATGCATATGGAGTAATTAAATTTATCAAGGGAAGGATTAATCTTTATACAACACCCTTTAAGCTAGATAAAAATAATAAAAATGTAGCTTTATTTATACCAAGTAATGGCTTTATCCCATATGTGGATATTAAATTAACGAATAGAGTCCCTGATCCGATTTATCCAATAAATGTTAATAACGAGAATACACTTACTTCAACGGATACAAATAGTTTAGATACTTCAGAAAGTTTCGGTGCTTTTGGTATTGGAGATACTAGATTTGTAAAAGTAGAGGCTTCATATGAAGGGTTTTTAGATCAGCTTTCTTTAGAAGATAATCAGAATAAAATAACTTTAAGAAGTGTTCCAAGTCTTAGTAGATCTCACATTATCGGTTTAATTAGTGGAAATTCAGCCAATTTATTAAACAGAGCTTTTATTTCTCAGGTATTTGGATCAACTGTATTTAGTGATCGATTCCAATTGTCTTTATATCCAGCTAGAATAGATGTAGATGAGAAAGATGATAACATTTTTTATAATGAGGCTTTTACAAAGAATAATATTAAAGATACAGAGAATTTAGAAGAAGATTCTGCTAAGCAAGCTTGGATTGCAGAGATGGGTCTAGATATTACAGATAATCTTAATTTCTCTATTCAGGCAACCACTGAGCGAAATGATATTCCCCCTCAGGGGATTTTATCTCTTCAAGCTAATCCATATTTAGAATTTCTAGGGTCTTTTGACTTTGATGGGATTTGGAAAAGTCAGATGCAGATATTTTTTAGATACTGATTGTTTTTAATTTAAATTTTTTTGAATTTATAATTTTAAATCTCCAAAGATTTAAAAGTCTTTTTATAGGTAAGGGGGCTTTAAAGTTTAGAATTAATTGAAAGATTTTATATATTTAATGAGCCAATCCTTCCAAATTCAAGAACCTTCTGATGAATTAAGACAAAAAGCTTCTTTAACACGAGCAGCTTTTTTTTCTCTTTCAAATTCCACAGATGAAGAAAGACGAGAAGCTTTGAATCATATGGCTGATTCCTTGAAAGATAATTCAGAGAAAATAATTGAAGATAATAGATTAGATTATGAAACTTCTTCAAAAGATGGAATAAGTAATAGTCTCTTATCAAGATTAAAATTGGATCGTAAAAAATTAGATCAAGGAATAGATGGCGTTAGAAAGGTGGCAGAATTAAAAGACCCTCTGGGAAAAGTATTTTTAAAAAGGGAATTAGATAAAAATCTTATCTTGTCAAAAGTTTCAGTTCCTCTAGGTGTTTTGGGGGTTATTTTTGAAGCGAGACCTGATGCGGCTATTCAAATCGCGTCTTTAGCAATAAGATCTGGAAATTGTGCAATTCTTAAAGGTGGGAGTGAGGCTAAAAGATCAAATATATCAATTGTTAATTCTTTAAAGGAAGGATTGTCAAAATCTCAGATAAGTAAAGACTCTTTATTGCTTCTAACTACCAGAAGTGAAAGTTTGTCAATATTAAAGTTGGATGAATTTGTTAATTTAATAATTCCCAGAGGAAGTAATGATCTTGTTAAATTCATTCAAGCAAATACAAATATTCCAGTATTAGGGCATGCAGATGGGATTTGTCATCTATATATAGATAAGTCGGCAAAGCTGGATTTGGCCTTAAAGGTTGCTTTAGATAGTAAAATTCAATATCCAGCAGCATGCAATTCCATTGAGACTCTTTTGGTGCATAAAGATATTGCAGAATCTTTCCTTGAAAGAGCTATTAATTTATTTAAAAAAGAAGGGGTTAAACTCTTGGGGGATGAAAATTCTAGAAGTTTAGGTATAGAAGAATTTGCTTTAGAGTCAGATTGGTCAAAAGAATATCTGGATTTAAAATTATCAATTAAAGTAGTATCAAATCATGTAGAAGCAATAAATCATATAAATAAATATGGTTCTAAGCATACTGATGCAATTATTTCTGAAGATAAATCAAATATAGAAGAATTCATGAAAGGGGTAGATAGTGCAGGGGTTTTTCACAATTGTTCTACTAGGTTTGCTGATGGATTTAGATATGGATTTGGAGCAGAAGTTGGCATCAGTACACAAATTCTTCCTCCAAGAGGACCAGTAGGATTAGAAGGTCTTGTTACATATAGATATTTTCTTACAGGAGAAGGACAAGTCGTAAAGGATTATGCTTCCGGTGTTAAAACCTTTTCTCATATAGATCATATTAATTAATATAAAAATGAATAACTCAATAATATTTGCAGAGAATATAAGATTGTGGGCTCACGTAGGGGTTTTAGAAAAAGAACGAATTGAAGGACAATTATTTTTGTTGAATTTTAGTTTCTCGTTGGATGATCAAAATGCCTCTGAAGAAGATGATCTTTCAAAATCAATAGATTATGCATCTTTTATAGCTGAGGTGAGAAAACTTTCTAAAAGAATAAATTGTAATACAATAGAAAGGTTCTCAGAAGAAATAATAAACCTTTTTGTAAAAATTTATGGAGAAATTCCCATAAAAATTGTTCTTAAAAAAGTAAATCCTCCTGTTGATGGATTTAATGGAATGGTTGGGATAATTAAATCTAGAAACTGGATTGCAATTAATTGATGAATAAAAGAAAATTAGTTTTAGTTCATGGACTATGGAATAGTCCTAAATTATTTTTTAAATTAATAAATTATCTTAATTATTATGAATTACAATGTTTTGCTCCTTCTCTTCCTCATTCTTATGGGAAAGTTTCTTTGAATAAATTAGCTTATAATCTAAACAAATTAATAATTAGTGAATGTGGAAACAATGATCAAATTGATCTATTAGGGTTTTCAATGGGAGGTATTGTTTCAAGATTATGGTTACAAGATTATGAAGGCTATAAAAGAATAAATAAATTTATCTCAGTAGGTAGTCCGCAAAAAGGAACATTAACTGCAAATATATTTTTTCCTTTAATGTTTCAAGGGATTTCTGATATGGCTATCTATTCTAAGTTAATAAAACAATTAGATAAAAATTCCAGTTTTTTAACAAAAGTTAAATGCATTAGTTATTTCTCTTATTGGGATCTCATGGTTTTCCCTGGATGGAGAGCATATCTTCCTTACGGAGAGATTTATCCTATAAATGTTTTTTTTCATAAACAACTTATATTGAATGATATGTCTATTAAAATTATTGGAAAAGA
>CETH01032926.1_pt1 | contig 15221 bp, 8 predicted proteins | sample 361461 | NCBI WGS metagenome assembly CETH01 (sample SAMEA2622695, study PRJEB7988) | marine metagenome | isolation source: saline water (ENVO:00002010), including
AATGAAAAAGATCCATTTCCTTACCCAATTTTCTGTGATCTCTTTTTTCCGCCTCTTCTATTCTATTTAAATAATCGTCGAGTTCTTTTTGAGATGGCCAAGATGTTCCATAAATTCTTTGCAACATTTCATTATTAGAATCTCCCCTCCAATATGCTCCTGCTACTTTCATTAATTTAAAATATTTTCCAATTTTTCCAGTTGATAATAAATGAGGACCTCTACATAAATCATACCATTCTCCATGATAATAAACTGAAACCTCTTGATCTTTTGGAACACTGTCAACAAGTTCAACTTTATAATTTTCTCCTTTTTTATGATAATGATCTTTAGCTTTTTGCCTTTCCCAAACTTCTCTTCTTGTTTTCTCGTCTTTCTCTACAATTTCTTTCATTTTTTTTTCGATCTTAATTAAATCATCAGGAGTAAATGGTTCTTTTCTTGAAAAGTCGTAATAAAAACCATCTTTTATAGCTGGGCCAATAGCAAGTTTTGTGTCAGGAAATAATTTTTGTACAGCCATTGCCATTACATGTGTTGTATCATGTCTCATAGCATCTAAACCTTCTTGATCTTTTGATGTGATTATTTTTACTTTGCTATCTTTACTTATTTCAAAAAATAAATCTTTTAATTCTCCATCAACTTCCATGATTAATGCTTGTTTAGCTAATGATTTACTTATTTTTTCAGCAATTTTTAATCCAGTAACTTTCTTTTCAAAAGTTAGAATATTTCCATCTGGTAATTTTATATTTGGCATTAGTTAAATAATTTTTTGTACTCTGAATAAGTAGAAAAGCACATTTTTTCAACATTAAATTTCATAATTACATTTTTTCGTGCTTCTGCACCTATACCATTTAAAGTTACATCACTTAAATTTAATATTTCTGCAATTTTTTCACTTAATTTATTCGCATTTCCAGCTTCAAACAAAAAACCAGTTTTTTCGTTAATTATTGTTTCTTTGGACCCACCAATGTTACTGGCAATTATAGGTTTTTCCATCGATTGCGCTTCAACAGAAACTCTTCCAAATGATTCTGGTTCTATAGAAGCTGAAATCACAACATCTGAGATTTCATAAGCTATTGGCATCAATTTAATATTTTCAACAAATATGATGTCTTGAATTAATCTATATTGATCTACTAGTCTAAGTAATTTTTTTTTATAAATTTTTCTACCTTGGTCACTTCCAAGAATTACTACGATAAATTCTTTATCAGGAAAATTTTTTTTAAATTTACTAATAGCGTCTAAAAACATTTCATGACCTTTCCAATATGTAAGTCTTCCGGGAAAAAGAATAATTTTTTTTTTGTCATTAATTTTCCATTTTTTTTTTAATAATGTTTTATCTGCTTCTTTAATTTTTTTAGGATCAAAATATTCTGTATTTATGCCCCTAAATATAACTAATAATTTTTTTTCTTTAGTAATGTAATCTGAATAATTGTCTTTAATATGTGAAAAAATAAAATTTGATCCTGCGATAATTAAATCAGACCTTACCATAACTGAATTATAAATTTTTTTAATTGAAGATTGAAAATTATATGTTCCGTGAAAAGTTGTCACAAATTTTCTTCTTGTAATTTTAGTAGCTATCAAACACGACCAAGCAGGGGCTCTACTACGAGCGTGAACAATATCTATGTTAAATATTAATATAATTAAAATTAAAAAGATTGCGTTTAATAAAATCATTATTGGATTTTTAAGATGAACAGGAAATCTAATTAGTTTTACTTTTTTTTTGTTTATATACTTAGTTAGTTCTCCTCCGCTGGTAAGAATATATGATGAACAATTGTTTTCGTATAAGTAATGTGCGAAATCAAAACACCCCGTTTCAGCGCCTCCATTTCCTAGTTTCGGAATAACTTGCAAAACTTTTAATTTTGTTGGCATTTTTTATTATTTATATTATCACAATATTTAACTTTATTTTATGAGTAAATTTAAATTTATAAAAATTACTAAGAAAAAAAAAATAAGATATTTATCTGTAAATACACATTCTAAGTTTTTTGTTGTTTTCCTGCATGGGTTCATGTCTGATTTAGAGGGTTCAAAACCTAGAGCTTTTATGAAATTTTGTGTAAAAAAAAAGATAGGATTTTTAGGAGTGGAATACTCTGGTCATGGAAAATCTTCAGGTGAATTCACGAAAGAAAATATTACAAGTTGGACCAAAGACTCAAAATTTGTAATTAAAAGAATTATAAAAAAAAAAAATTTTGTATTAGTTGGATCAAGTATGGGTTCATGGATTTCTCTTAATTTATTTAAATATTTCAATAAACAAATTAAAGGATTTCTAGGAATAGGTTCAGCTCCTGAATTTTTAGAAAAGCTAATGTGGAATAAATTTACTAAAAAAATTAAAAAGGAATTAAAAACAAAAAAACTTTACCATTTAAAACATGGTAATTATGTTTATCCAATTTCTTATCAACTAATTAGAGATGGAAAAAGAAATAAAGTACTCAAAAAAAAAATCAGTTCTCGAATTTATATAACAATGATTCATGGTAAAAAAGATGAAGTAGTACCAGTATTTTTTTCAAGAAAAATTTTAAAACTTTTTAAAAATGCAAGAAGAAAATTAGTATTGATTACAAATGGAGATCACAGCTTGTCCACAAATTTAAATCTAAAAAAAATAATTAAAGAATTAAATTTAATTACTAAAAATATTTAGCTTGCGATATCTACTTCTCTTCTATTAGAAATTGGATTTTCTAATTTATTAAGCATTTCTTTTGGACAAACTTGATAAAAGTAACTCAATTCATTTTCAAAATTCTTTAAAATAATTTTTGATTTTTTTGAATTAGTTTCTTCATAATGTCTTGCTATCATTTTTTTTAAATAATTTTTCCAGTATTCCATTTCTAATCTTTGCCATACAACTGTCTCCGGATTAACTCTTTTTTCAAATTCATCATATTTATCATATATAAACGCCATACCTCCTGTCATGCCTGCTGCAAAATTATCTCCTACCTCCCCAAGGATTGCAATACTACCACCTGTCATGTACTCACATCCATTGGAATCACAACCTTCAACCACTGCTGTAGCTCCAGAATTTCTAACTGCAAATCTTTCACCTGCTTGACCTGATGCAAAAAGAAAGCCGGATGTCGCCCCGTATAAAACTGTATTCCCTATAATTGTGTTTTCATCTGAGATCAGATTACTATCATCTTGTAATTTTATAGAAATAGTTGCACCAGAAAGTCCTTTTCCAACATAATCATTTGCATCACCTTTTAAATTTAATTTAAGTCCCTTAATTCCAAATGCACCAAAAGATTGGCCGGCTGATCCACTAAAATTTAATGAAACAAAATTTTGTTCAAGTTGATTATCACCAAATTTTTTATACAAATGATAAGATATTCTAGTACCTACAGCTCTATCAGTATTTTTAATTTCATAAATTTTATGATTTTTTTTATTGTTACTAATATTATTTTCTATCTCAGGCCAAATTTTTTGATCCAAAGTATCTGGAACACTATTTATAAATGGTTTTTCACAGTATTTTTTATTTTTACCAGGATCTGCTTGAACAAATAAAGGGTTTAGATCTAGATCGTCTAGATTAGGTGATCCTTTACTTACTTGTTTCAACAAATCTGTTCTTCCAATTATTTCATTTAAATTTTTAAATCCTAAATCTGCTAGTATCTCTCTTACCTCTTGAGCAATAAATGTAAATAAATTAACAACTTTATCAGGTGTCCCACTAAATTTCTCTCTCAGTTTTTCGTCTTGTGTACATACTCCTACAGGACATGTATTAGAATGACATTGTCTAACCATAATACATCCCATAGCTACCAGTGCAGTTGTTGCAACTCCATATTCTTCTGCTCCCATCATTGCAGCAATAACTATATCTCTTCCAGTTTTAATTCCTCCATCAGTCCTTAGAGTAACGTTATGTCTTAAGTTATTTAATGTTAAAACTTGATTAGCTTCTGTTAAACCCATCTCCCAAGGTATTCCAACGTACTTAACACTGGTTTGTGGAGTAGCTCCAGTTCCACCACAATGGCCAGAAATTAAAATTATATCTGCTTTTGCTTTAGCAACTCCAGCAGCTATTGTTCCAATTCCTGAAGAAGCAACTAATTTTACACCAACTCTTGCATTTGGATTTATTTGTTTTAAATCATAAATTAATTGTGCCAGATCTTCTATTGAATAAATATCATGATGAGGTGGGGGAGAAATCAACGTAACTCCAGGGGTTGAATGCCTTAGTTTTGCAATTTCTTTTGTAACTTTAAAACCAGGAAGTTGTCCACCTTCTCCAGGTTTTGCACCTTGGGCTATTTTTATTTCTATTTCATTACAGTTATTTAAATAGTCAATAGTCACTCCAAACCTTGCTGATGCTATCTGTTTTACTCTTGAATTAGCTGTGTCCCCATTTGGCATTTTTTTAAATCGATCTACGCTCTCTCCACCTTCTCCACTGCAAGATGCACCTTTAATTCTATTCATTCCAATAGCTAAAGTTTCATGTGCTTCTTTGGATAACGCTCCATGAGACATACTTCCGCTTCCAAATCTCTTTAAAATATTTTCGACTGGCTCTACATCGTTTATTGGGATTGGATTTTTTTTTTTAAAATCAATTAGGTCTCTTAGACTTATTGGAGGAAGTTCATAAATTCCTTTTGTATATTTTTTGTAAATTTCATATGATTTATTTGAAACTGCACTTTGTAATAAATGAATTAATTTTCCTTGGTATTGGTGCGTTTCTCCATTATTTCTGTAACGATATATTCCACCTATAGGTAAAATATTCGAATTAGTTTTAAATGCCTCTGAATGAATATTTTTGATTTTTTTTTCAATTCCTATAAATCCAATACCTGAAATTTTTGAATTAACACCTGGAAAAAAATTATTTACAATTGTCCTGCTTAGACCAACTGTTTCAAAATTACATCCACCTCTATAAGAACTTATGACTGATATGCCCATTTTTGACATTATTTTTAACAGTCCTAAATTTACTGATTTAATATATCTATTTACGCACTCATCAAAACTATAATTACCAAATAGTTTTTTTTGGTGTCTTTGATATATACTATCAAAAGCTATGTGGGGATTAACTGTAGTAGCTCCAACTCCAATCATAGTTGCAAAAGAATGGGTATCCAAGCATTCACCTGATTGAACATTAATTGAAACATAGCCTCTAAGTCCAAGATTAATTAAATTTGTATTAACGGCTCCAATACACAAAAGCATAGGAATTGGGCATTTAATTTCAGAAGTATTTTTGTCAGATAATACTAATTGGGTTACTCCTTCTCTTGCAGCAATTTCAGCATCTTTTTTTATTTTATCTATTGCCTCCTCTAAACTTTTATTTTTATCAAATGTACAATCTATAAATTTATAATTTTTTCCAAAATAGTTAATGAATTTTTCAAATTGTGAGTTTGATAAAATAGGACTGTCCAAAACATAAATATTTTCTTGGGTTAAATTAGTAAAATCTAATATATTACCCAAATTACCAAACCTAGTTTTTAAACTCATTACTTTATTTTCTCTCAAAGAATCTATTGGAGGATTTGTTACCTGACTAAAGTTTTGTCGAAAAAAATGATATAATGGTCTATATTTATCTGAGAGAACAGCTAGTGGAGTATCATCTCCCATTGAGCCTGTTGCTTCTTTAGCATCTTCTACCATCGGATGTAGAATCAACTCTAAGTCTTCCAGAGTATATCCGTTTATATGTTGTCTTTTTTTAAGTTCTAAACCTTCATAATTATTTTTTTCTTTTATAATTAAAAATTTTTTATCTAAATTAACAATTTGATTATTAAAATGTTTATACTCTTTCGCTAAATGGTTTTTAATTTCATTATTTTTATAAACTTTTCCTTTTTCAATTTTAATACCTAAAATCTCTCCAGGTCCCAATCTACCTTTTGTCACTATTTTTTTTTCATTTAAATCAATCATTCCTGTTTCTGATCCTGCAAATAAAAGTTTGTCGCTTGTTATTGTATATCTTAACGGTCTAAGTCCATTTCTATCAGTTGCTACAATAACCCATTCGTTATCAGTTCCTGCTATTGCTGCAGGTCCATCCCAAGGCTCCATTGTGCTATTTAGAAAATTAAATAATTGAAGATGATCTTTTGGTAAAATTTTATTTTTTTTTGACCAAGCATCTGGGATTAGCATTAATTTTGCCAAAGGTGCAGAATGTCCAGACATATTTAATAACTCAAATACATTATCTAAAGAAGCAGAATCTGAATTTCCATTTGGAATAACTGGTTTTAAATTTTCCATATCTTCAAATAAAGAATTAAACATTTCCTGTTCATGAACTTTCATCCAATTTATATTTCCTTTAAGAGTATTTATTTCTCCATTATGAGCAATTGCTCTAAATGGTTGAGCTAAATCCCAGCTTGGAGCTGTGTTTGTAGAGAATCTTTGATGAAAAATAGCATATCTAGAAACAAATCTTTTATCCTGCAAATCTAAATAAAAATCAGACAAGGCCTCAGCTAAAAACATTCCTTTATAAATTATTGATTTAGAACTAAATGAACAAATATAAAAATTATTTAATTGTTTTTTAATACACTCATTTTCAATTTTTCTTCTTATCTCATATAAATTTCTTTCTAATTTTTTACCTGTTATAGAATTATCATTATTAGTAAAAAGTACTTGAGCAATTTCTGGTCTAGTCAGCTCTGCTTTTTCTCCAAGCACTGATGGATTTACTGGGACTTGTCTCCATCCATAAATCTTGTAATTACTTTTAGTTAATTCACTTTCTACAATAATTCTGCATGATTCCTGCGCTAAATAATCATTTCTTGGAAGAAAAATCATACCTATGCAGACTTCTGATCCTTCGTGTTTATGTCCTCGTGATTCAATTTTTTCTATAAAAAACTCAGAAGATATTTCAACATGAATTCCAGCTCCATCACCTGTTTTTCCGTCAGCATCAATTGCTCCTCTGTGCCAAACCGCTTTTAGAGCTTTAATTCCATATTCAACAACTTGTCTAGTTTTTTTCCCATCTGTAGATGCTACTAAACCCACACCACATGCATCATGTTCCATATCTTTAGAATAAACATGATTTTTTTTTAATATATCTAAATTTTTTTTTCTAATATCCATTAAGCAACTCTTTTTTTTCTATTTGAGTTTATGTAATTAATGATTGATTCTGAAACATCTCTTCCATCTTTAATTGCCCATACTACTAGGGATGCGCCTCTAATTATATCTCCAGCTGCAAAGACACCTTCCAATGAAGTTTCCATTGTATCAAAATCTACTTTTAAAGTGCCCCATTTTGTAATTTGTAATTTTTCTTCATTAAATAAATTTGGAAGATTTTCAGGATCAAATCCTAGAGCTTTTATAATTAAGTCTGCTTTAATATTAAAACTAGAATTTTCTAGAATAACAGGTTTTTTTCTTCCACTCTCATCGGGTTCTTTTAATTCTATTCGATCAACATCTAGGCTTTCAACTTTATTTTTTCCAATAAATTTATTTGGGGTAGTTAGCCATATAAATTCAACACCTTCTTCCTCAGCATTTAAAACTTCTCTGGCTGAACCAGGCATATTCTCTCTATCTCTTCTATATAAACATTTTACTGATTTTGCATTTTGTCTTACAGCTGTTCTAACACAATCCATGGCAGTATCTCCTCCACCAATTACAACTACATCTTTACCACTGGCATTAAGTGTTCCGTTATCAAATAACTCTACATCATCTCCTAATCCTTTTTTATTAGATGCGGTAAGAAATTCCATAGCTGGAAAAATATTATTTAAATCACTTCCTGCTAACTCAACTTCTCTAGGTTTATATACTCCAGTAGAAATCAAGATTGCTGTATGTTTTTGTCTTAAATCTTTTAACGTAGCATCCCTACCTACTTCAAAATTATTTATAAAATTTATTCCACTTTCTTTTAATAAATTTGTTCTCCGCTCAACTACAAATTTTTCTAGTTTAAAATTAGGAATACCATAAATTAGCAAACCCCCATTTCTGTCATATCGATCATATACAGTAATTTGAAATCCTTGTTTTCTCAATTCCTCTGCGCATGCTAAGCCTGCTGGGCCTGCACCTATTATCCCGATACTTTCTTTCCTTTCACTTAGAATTTTAATTGGTTTTACCCATCCATTAGTCCAGGCATTTTCTGTTATAAATTTTTCTATAGATCCAATTGTTACTGTACCGTGGCCTGACTTTTCGATAACACAATTCCCTTCACACAATCTATCTTGAGGGCATATTCGTCCACATACCTCAGGCATATTATTTGTACTTTGAGATAGTTCATAAGCTTCTTGCAACCTACCTTCGGCGGTAAGTTTTAACCAATCAGGGATATTATTGCTTAAAGGGCAATGAACTTGACAAAATGGAACGCCACATTGGGAACACCTGCTTGATTGTTCTCTTGCTTTTTCATTTATAAATTCTTTGTAAATCTCATCAAAATCCTCTTTTCTTTTTTTTGTATCCCTTTTAGTAGGGCTTTCTTGATCTATTTTTACAAATTTCAACATATTATCTGACATAATTGAATTGATATATATCAATAAAAACGTGACTTAAAGCATAATTGGGTCATATACATTGACCTAATATTTATTTTTTTCTATATTTTAAAGCCTTTTTTACATTTTTGCATACCTACTATGTTTTCAAGTAATTGCTTTATTTTCAATATATTTAGTTTACGAACAAACTACCTATATGATTACTTATTACCTAGAGGTGTTAATTTTGTCTCTTGTACAGGGTTTTTTTGAGTTCATTCCTGTAAGTTCTTCTGCACATTTAATTATTATTTCAAAAATAAGTGAATTTAACATGAGGTCGATAGAAATTGATATAAGTTTACATTTAGGATCTCTCATAGCAATTATATTTTATTTTAGAAAAGATTTTGTAAATATATTAAATAATAAAAATTTAATATATTTAATTATCTTTGGGTCTATTCCTTTAGCGTTGGTTGGATATTTTTTATATACTACTAACTTAATTGAATATTTCAGAGAAATAAAAATAATTGCTTGGACAACTCTAATATTTGGAATTTTGTTATATATTTCAGATAAATTTAAAGTTGAAAACTATATTGAAAAACATCTCACAATAAAAAATATTTTATTAATTGGATTTTTGCAAATACTTGCTTTAATACCGGGTGTTAGTAGATCGGGAATAGTAATATCAGCTGGAAGATTTCTTAATTTTAGCAGAGTAGACTCGGCTAAGATTTCATTTTATTTATCTATACCAGCATTAATAGGTGCAAGTGTTTTAGGATTAAACGATATTTTTGAAAAAGAATTTGAATTCACTTATTCAATTCTTATTTCAATATTTTTATCATTTGTATTTTCATATTTAACTATAAAATATTTTTTAATTTACTTAAAGAATTTTTCACTTAATATATTTGTTTACTATAGAATTTTTTTAGCTTTAGTTCTTTTTATAATTATTTATAACTAACTTTTTTCGTTAAAGGTACTAATTGGGAAATTAAAACTCCTATTAAAATAAAAAAACAACCAAGAATATTATTCATATTTAATATCTGACTCAAAATTATCCATGCAGCTACAGTTGCAAAAACTCCTTCTAATGAAAAAATTATAGCTGATGGAGCAGGCGAAATATTTTTTTGTGCATATATTTGAAGAACAAAAGCAATTCCTCCAGATAAAATTCCAGCATAAAGAATTTGTATTTTTTGACTTAAAATATTTGTCAAAATAAATTCCTCATATATAATAGCTAAAATTAAAGAACAAAAAGAAACGACTATTGTTTGCACTAATCCAATTGTTATTGGTGCATCAAATTCTTTAATGATTTTTCCTACAAAAATTATATGCAAACTCCAAAATAAAGCACCAATGATCACTAATGTATCGCCAATTCTAACTGTTGCATCTTGAAAATTTGTTAACAAATATCCTCCTAAAACACATAATATTACTGACGGCCATACACTCCAGTGAATATCTTTTTTAAACATAAAAAAAACAATAATCGGAACCATAGGTACATAAAAAATTGTAAAAAAAGCTGCATTTGCAACATCAGTATAAAGTAGGGCAACTTGTTGAAAAACAGATCCAAGAAATAAAAAAATTCCAATCAAAATTGAATAAAAAAAAAATCTAGATTTATTTTTTGAAATTTCATTAATTGATTTTTTTCTTTCAATTAAAAAATAAAAAGGAATTAATGCCAAGAATCCAACAAAAAATCTAACTCCATTAAAAACATATGGTCCAATAAATTCCATTCCCGTTTCTTGGGCTATAAATGTAGTTCCCCAAATTAAAGTACAAAGTAGTGCACTGAAAATTGAGGTTATTTTTGACATTTTTTATATAGCTAATTTGTAAGCAAAATTTTTACCAAGATTTTCCTTTAATTCATTACAAAATCTAGCTGCTTCTGCTCCATCAATAATTCTATGATCATATGAAAGAGAAATTGGTAAAATTGTACGAACTTGAAAGTCATTTTTTAAATAAATTTGTTTTTTTGACGATTTACTAATTCCTAAAATTGCCACTTCCGGATAATTTATTATTGGTGTAAAAAAAGAACCTCCAATTCCACCTAAACTTGATACTGTTATTGAGCCTCCATAAAACTCTTTTTTATCAATTTTTAAATTTTTACACTTATCACTTACTTCTAGTATCTCACTACTTAAATCTTTGATATTTTTTTCATTCGCATTTCTAATTTTTGGAACCATAAGACCATGAGGAGTATCTACTGCAATTCCAATATGAAAATATTTTTTTAAAGTTATTTTTCCACTTTGAATATCATCAATTGATGAATTAAAGGATGGAAATTTTTTTAATGCATTAACTAAAGCTTTAATAATAAAAACTAAAGGTGTAATTTTGATGTTTTGACCTGTGAAATTATCTTTTAATTTAATTCTAAATTCTTCCATCTCTGTAATATCTATTTCATCATGGTGAGTAACATGTGGAATTTGACTCCAAGATTTACTTAAAAAAGAGGCTGCTATTTTTTTTACTCTAGGAATGTCTTCAATTTCTACTTCTCCAAAATCAGAGTGTTTAAATTTATTTTCACTTTTAAATTCTTTCTTTTCTATACTTTTGTTTTCATTTTCGTGTTTTAGCTCATTATAAATATAATTTTTTATATCTTTTTCACTTATTCGTCCTTGTCTTTCAGTCCCTTTAATTTTACTTATATCTGCTCCAAGCTCTCTTGCAAACTTTCTGACTAATGGAGTTGTGTATATTTTTTTATCATTAGACATAAATTATTTATAGTTTAGTTGGAATTGGTTTTTCTGGATCAATGCCATATTTTTTTATTGCATCTTTAGCATGCTTAGATGGGATTAGCTGTTCTTTAGCTAAAATACTTAATGAGTAAGCAACAATATGTTTTTTATCTACTTCAAAAAAATTTCTTAATTTTTTTCTAGTATCGCTTCTTCCATATCCATCTGTACCAAGAGAATAAAAATTTTTTTCTACAAATGGTCTAATTTGATCTGAATTAAGTCTTATATAATCTGATGCAGCGAGAATTGGACCTTCTGTTTTTGAAAGACATTTTTCAACAAAATTTTTTTTAGGTTTTTCATGTGGATGTAAGAGGTTATATCTTTCTATTTCTATAGCATTTTTTCTTAACTCACTATAACTTGTTACACTCCATACGTTACTATCTATTTTAAAATCCTTTTGTAATATTTCAGCTGCTTCGATCATTTCTCTTAAAATAGCCCCAGACCCAAGTAATTGAATACAAGTTTTCTTATGATCTTTAAATTCTTTTAATAAGTAAATGCCTTTTAATATTCCTTCTTCAATAGATTTATCCTTTGGCATAGCAGGATGGGTATAATTTTCATTCATTGTAGTTATATAGTAAAAAATATTTTCTTGTTTTTCATACATTCTATTTAATCCTTCTCTGAAAATAGTAGCTAACTCATATCCAAAAGTTGGATCATATGATTTACAGTTAGGAATTACAGAAGAAAGTATATGACTATGACCATCTCCATGTTGCAAACCTTCTCCTGCCAATGTTGTTCTTCCTGAAGTAGCACCAATTAAAAAACCTCTCGTTTGATTATCTCCTGCTGCCCAAGCAAAATCTCCTACTCTTTGAAATCCAAACATTGAATAAAACAAATATATAGGAATCATGGAAATATCATGATTTGAATAAGATGTTCCTGCTGCAATCCAAGAAGACATTGCACCAGCTTCGGTGATACCCTCTTCAAGAACTTGTCCTTTAATATCTTCTCTGTAAGAACTTAATTGTTCTGAGTCTACTGGTTCATATTTTTGCCCCTCATGAGCATAAATTCCTATTTTTTGAAAAAACCCTTCCATTCCAAATGTTCTAGCTTCATCTGGTATGATAGGAACTAATCTTGGAGCTACATTCTTATCTCTTAGTAAGCTTGTTAACATCCTAACCAAAATCATTGTAGTTGACATTTCTTTTTCACCAGTTGACTTTTTCATATTGCTAAAAATATCTGAGTGAGGAGTTTTAATAGCTTTTGCAAAAGACGATCTTTCTGGCAAATTACCTCCTAATTTTAATCTACATTCTTTTAAATATTTTATTTCTGGAGAATTTTCAGATGGTTTGTAATACTCAATGTTTTTTACCTGTTTATCTGTTAATGGCACATCAAATCTATCTCGATAGTAAAGTAAATCATTTTCATCTAATTTTTTTTGCTGATGAGTTATATTTATACTTTCTCCTGATTTTCCCATACCATAGCCTTTAATTGTTTTTGCTAAAATGACTGTGGGAGTTCCTACATTTTGCATTGCTGAATGATATGCTGCATAAACCTTATGAGGGTCATGACCACCTCTATTAAGTTTCCAAATATCTTTATCGGTCATTTGTGATACTAAATCTAATAATTCAGGATATTTACCAAAAAATTTATTTCTTACATATGCACCACCCTTAGCTTTAAATGCTTGATATTCTCCATCTAATGCTTCTCCCATTCTTTTTATCAATAAACCTGATTTATCTTTTGCTAATAAAGGGTCCCAATAAGAACCCCATATAACTTTTATAACATTCCATCCGGCTCCTCTAAATATTCCTTCAAGCTCTTGTATTATTTTTCCATTACCTCTCACAGGTCCATCGAGTCTCTGGAGATTACAATTTATTACAAAAATTAAATTATCTAATTTTTCTCTTGCAGCTAATCCAATGGCACCCAATGACTCAGGTTCATCGGTTTCACCATCTCCCAAAAAACACCAGATTTTTCTTTTTTCATCTTTTAGTAATCCTCTGTTAATCAAATATTTATTAAATCTAGCTTGGTATATTGACATTATAGGTCCAAGACCCATTGAGACTGTTGGAAACTGCCAAAATTTTGGCATTAGCCATGGGTGAGGATAAGATGAAAGTCCACCTGGTTTCACTTCTTGTCTAAATTTATCTAACTCCTCTTTACTAATTCTTCCTTCTAAAAAAGCTCTAGCATACATTCCTGGGGCACTATGGCCCTGGAAATAAATTAGATCTCCTCCAAACTTATTATTTTTTGCTCTCCAAAAATGATTCATTCCTACATCATAAAGTGTGGCTGCAGAAGCAAATGTTCCTATATGTCCACCTAATTCTGGATTTTTTTTATTTGCTCTAACTACCATTGCAGCAGCATTCCATCTAATTAATGAGCGAATTTTTCTTTCCAAATTTTGATCTCCAGGAGATTTTTTTTCCTCTTCGGGTGATATTGTATTTATATAAGGAGTGTTCCTTGAAAGAACTAAGTCAGATCCTTGTTTATATGAATGTTCTATTAATTGTTTAATTATATATTGAGCCCTATGTTTTCCATCTTTTTCTAAAACAGCTGATAACGAGTCCATCCACTCCTTGGTTTCTGTTGGGTCAATATCTTTACCATTTTTTACTTCTATTCTTTTTTCTGGAACTTTATTTTCTTTTTTTTTACTTATTTCTTTTTCTGGGCCTTCTTTAAGAATTAAAGTTTCTTCAGCTTCCTTTATAATTTTTTCTGTATCTAGAGGTAATTTTTCAGCAGTAATGTTTTCTTTCTCTTTTTGATTGATACTTGATAAAGTTATTAACAAATCACCTTTGGAGACTTTATCACCTATCTTGACATTAACATTTTCAACTTTCCCTTCATACGTTGAAGGAACTTCCACAGATGATTTATCACTTTCCAGTGTAACTATAGGATCATTTTTTTTAATATTATCGCCAGCTTTAACTAACACCTCAATTATTTCAACATTCTCAAAATCACCAATATCGGGAACTAATAATTTTTCAGCCATAATTTAATTTGATTGTTGATACATTTTAAACATATTTATATCCTTTTTTTGTCATCCTTAAATGAGTAAATATAGACATGTTAACAAATTTTTTAATTAAAATTAAAGTTTTTAATAATAAACAAAACTTAGACGCTAAATTTTGGATACAAAGAGTTTTGTTAAAGAAAAAGTATAAATTAGTTTAATTTTTTAAACATTCATCTATATTAAATGTTATGGGCTGCTAGCTCAATTGGATAGAGCGCAGAGCTACGGACTCTGAGGCTGAGGGTTCAAGTCCTTCGCGGCCCACCATGAAAGGGGAAATGAAAGTTTCTTTACAAAAATCAGTAATTTATTTTTTTTTATTAGTTATAGTTGTATTATTAATAATCACTTTATTAATTTAAATGAATAATAAATTTCAACAAATCAGTCTTAAACCAGGTTTCATGAAACATAATGGTGGTTTATTGTTTCGTAAAATTTCAAATAAAGATTATGAATTTAAAACTAAAATAAATAAAAAGCATTTAAATAGAGCTGGTATAACACATGGAGGTTACATTGCTGCAATCATAGATGCAGGTGCAGGAACAGCAGCACATAGAATTACAAATAATAAAATATGTGTAACAATTTCATTAGACATAAAATTTATAGACTCAACTAAATTAGGTGATGAAATCATAGGAAAAGTTAATATACAAAAAATGACTAAGTCTTTAGTTTTTTTAATTTGTAAACTCAAAAGTAACAAAAAAATTATTGCTACAGCTT
>CETH01443739.1_pt1 | contig 15220 bp, 15 predicted proteins | sample 361461 | NCBI WGS metagenome assembly CETH01 (sample SAMEA2622695, study PRJEB7988) | marine metagenome | isolation source: saline water (ENVO:00002010), including
CCCCGAAAACGGCTAGGCTAGTGGCGATCGTAACCCAAAGAGCTGATGCGAGCCCGGTACGCCAACCCGGTGCAAACGTCGCCAATACCCAAGTAACAGGTCCGGCAACAGCAACAGCAAGTAGGCCCCAGAACAAGGCATCACGGGTCGCGTTGCGACGTAACGATATAATCGTTGCGGGTAACAGGGCGAGAAAAGCGGATATTGTTAGTAAAGTGTGAGAAAGCATATATAGATAATAGCATTGGAAGCGATGCTACGTCGTCATCTAACTTAAGCAGACTTTTTTTGGGAATCGGTTGGCGGCGTTCTAGGTTTCCCGTAACTTGATCCTCTACCCTCCTTAGGAGTTTCGATGGCTCACAGTGCCGCCCTGATACTTGCCGGAGGCTCCGGCAGTCGCCTCGGATCCGACACCCCGAAACAGTATCTCCAATTTAACGGAATTTCGATGCTCCGCAGAACCGTAGATGTCTTTGCGAACCATCCCGCGATTGAAACCATTAAAATCGTTATCCGTGCCGAAGATAGGGATCTTTTAGATGAAGCGATGAGAGATAAGGACATTGCGCCGCCTATTATCGGTGGCACAACTCGCCAAGAGTCAGTAATTAATGGCCTCGAAGTAATGGCAGTAGACGCGCCAGAATATGTATTGATCCACGATGCTGCAAGGCCATTCGCCAATGTTGCTACTATCGACCGGGTACTCGCCGCGCTAAAAACATCACCAGCGGCTTTACCAGGAATTCCCGTGACCGATACTTTAAAGCGATGTGTGGGTGACCCGCTGATGGTCAGCGATACCGTTGACCGTTTGGGGTTATGGCATGCACAAACTCCGCAGGGGTTTCGTTTCGCCGATATTCTTAGTGCTCATCGGGCCTGTAAAGGACTGAAGATGACTGACGATTCCGCAATCGCCGAGCACGTAGGGTTACCAATCGCATTGGTACAGGGGAATAGCGAAAATTTCAAAATAACCACAGCTGAAGATTTAAGATGGGCGCAGCGCATGACTTTGAACACAAGTGGCGATATTCGAGTGGGTAATGGCTTTGATGTTCACGCTCTTGGTCGAGGAAATCATATAGTTCTTTGCGGGGTCAAGATACCTCATAGCCGAGGTTTAGAGGGTCATTCCGACGCTGACGTAGCTATGCACGCGGTAACAGATGCACTTCTGGGCGCAGTCGCGAAGGGCGATATCGGAAGCCACTTTCCGCCTTCGGAACCAGAATGGCAGGGACGGCCGTCCAGTATATTCCTCGAACATGCCGTTATATTGATCACGGAACTAGGCGGAAGCATCGGAAACATTGATCTAACGATTATCTGTGAAGCACCGAGGATAGGCCCGCATCGTGCCGAAATGGTTTCTTCCTTAGCCAACATCCTCAAAATCTCTCCAGACAGAGTTAGCGTGAAAGCCACAACAACGGAAATGTTGGGTTTCACGGGCCGGGGAGAAGGGATAGCAGCCCAAGCCTCAGCCCTTGTCCGCCTCAGATAAAAAATGAAGTTCGGTAAGCTTCCATCGGGATTATCTTTCTGGCACCCAGCGGTTCTGATTTCCACCTTCGGCGGAACCGGCCTATTACCGGTCGCACCTGGGACTTGGGGCTCCCTATTCGCATTGCCCTTCGCCTGGCTTATCGCCTCCGAATTCGGCAGTCTGGGTCTTCTGACTGCTTCGGCTGTCGCCCTGCTGGCGGGAGTTTGGTCTTCCACGTACTATCTGAAATCCACTTCCCTCAAGGACCCCGGAACGATCGTTATCGACGAGACAGCTGGCCAGTTCCTGGTCCTTGCCTTCGTCCCGCTGAATTTTTGGTGGTACCTTGCCGGTTTTATCTTGTTCCGTATCGCCGACATCCTAAAACCCTGGCCCGCATCGTGGGCGGATCGTTTCCTACCCGGAGCCTGGGGTATAATGACTGATGATATTTTCGCAGCTCTATACCCAATCGGGATCCTTTACAGCGTAAACAACTATCTATTTGGTTAACAAAATGATCGATAAAAACGTCCGAACTGCAGCCCAAGTTCTTATAGCGAACTGTCTTGAAGCGGGCCTGATGGTTACAACGGTCGAATCTTGTACCGGCGGACTAGTCGCCGCTTCTCTGACAGAAATTCCCGGTTCTTCGGCAGTCTTGGACCGTGGGTTTGTCACTTACACGAACGAGGCTAAGAATGAACTGGTTGATGTCCCGATGAAACTCTTTTCGAAGGTGGGAGCGGTCAGCGAAGAAGTCGCTCGCGCAATGGCAGTTGGGGGCATAGAAAATTCCCGAGCAGATATTTCGGTAGGTATAACGGGCGTAGCCGGGCCGGGCCAAAGCGAGAATAAATTGGCAGGTCTGGTGCATATTTGTGCGGCTAGGAAAAATACGGAAGTCCTGCACGAATGCTGCATGTTCGTTGGTGATCGAGCTGCAGTGCGAAAGGCTTCGGTTCTGAAGGCGTTCGAACTTATCAGCCGTCTGCTATGAGCCTCAGACCAAGGGTTGCTGGGGTCGACTTTTCCGGCGCCCGCGACGCGGGCCATCATATCTGGGTAGCCGAAGGGACGCCAACCGTTGAAGGCCTACAAATCGACACTCTTTCTCGGGCCGCCGACCTACCTCTCGGCGGCGTAGGTTTTACCGAGGCTATTACGGGGCTGCGCAATCATCTCGAAGGCATGACAGATACTATCATTGGTCTTGATTTTCCATTCAGCATTCCCGCAGTACTGATAGAACAAGTAACTTGGCCGGCTTTTATCCGGGATTTTTCTAGTCGCTTTGAAACAGCCGAAAATTTTAGAGACCATTGCCGATTGAAAACGGGCGGCAAGGAATTGAAACGCCTTTCAGACGTTGAGGCTAGGGTTCCCTGGTGTGCATACAACCTAAGAATTTACCGCCAAACGTGGGCAGGTATCCGACATGTGCTCTCTCCTCTGGTCGCTGATAAATGCGTACGGGTTGTTCCCATTCAAACACCGAAATATGGACTACCGATCATAGCGGAGGTTTGTCCCGCCTCCCTTCTCAAAAGTGAAGGCTTGTACGTTCGTTACAAGGGCCGCGGACTGGAGCTGCGAAAAGCACGGTCAATGATCCTGTCGAAAATGACGCAACGTGAACTACTATTACCAATTACTGGTGCAATAAGAAAATCTATGGTGGAAGATATCGGTGGGGATGCATTGGACGCGGCATTGGCCGCGGTTTGTGCTTCGGGTATCGTAGATATTTCGCCACGATCAGCCGCAGACCGGCTCGAATGCCGGGTTTATTTTTAGTTGTTTGGTCATTAAACTCAACTCTCCTCTCGAATGTCCGCTAGACCAATACTAAATCAGCCGTACCTATTGTTAGCTTGGGTTTCGAATGCACGTACCATACGTCGAACGGCTTCGTAAAATAATGGTTCCATAATCTTGCGCAGCAATCGGGAGCGGAATTCAAAATCAATAAAGAAATCTATCTCGCAACCACCTTCCTTGTCTTTAAATAGCCATCGATTTTCTAGGTATTCAAATGGACCATCGAGGTATTCTACGTCGATACGCTCTTTGGGCGTAAGCGTCACTTTGGACTTAAATTTCTCCCTAAGCATCTTGAACCCCACGATCATATCGGCCTCGATCAGGCAATCCCTCCTATGAGTGATGCGCAATCCCAAGCACCAAGGCAAAAAGTTAGGATAGTCTTCAACATCTGAGACAAGTTCGTAGAGTTGGTCAGGCGTGTGTGGCAGAAACTGCTTTTCACTGTGGGTCGGCATGGGGACGCTAGCTTACGGCCGCCAGTTTTACCTCCCGCGCCTCCCGCATTTGAGCGAAGTCACTGTCGGCATGATAGGATGATCGCGTCAAAGGCGAAGAAGAGACCATCAGGAACCCCTTGCCATAGGCGGCATTTTTATATGAATCAAATTCGTCAGGCGTTACGAAGCGGTCAATGCCATGATGCTTCACCGTTGGCTGCAGGTATTGGCCGATCGTCAGGAAGTCTACATCTGCGGCCCTCAAGTCGTCCATTACCTGCAAAATCTCCTCCTTGCCCTCCCCGAGGCCTGCCATTAGGCCGGACTTGGTGAAGATAGTCGGGTCCATCTGCTTCACCTTGTGCAAAAGATTAAGAGATCGGAAATATCGAGCACCAGGACGGACCGAAGTATAAAGTCGCGGAACGGTCTCAAGGTTGTGATTAAATACGTCCGGGCGAGCTTCTGCCACGATCTCGACCGCACCTTTTTTATTTTTAAAATCGGGTGTCAGAATTTCGATAGTGGTCTGAGGGGAGTTTTCTCGGATACGGCGAATAACCATAGCGAAATGCGCGGCCCCACCATCGTTAAGGTCGTCGCGATCTACAGAAGTTATCACCACGTGCGAGAGGGCCAGCTCCGCCACTGCGACGGCCACGTGTTCTGGCTCTAACCTCTCAAGAGGGCTTGGTATTCCCGTCGCAATGTTGCAAAAAGCGCAGGCTCGAGTGCAAACATCGCCCATAATCATTATTGTAGCATGTTTCTGAGCCCAACATTCACCGATATTGGGACATGCCGCCTCTTCACATACGGTGTTCAGCTTCAGCTTCCGCATAAGGTCGTGGGTTTCCTGATAAACCGGCGACGTCGGAGCCTTTACCCTTATCCACGGTGGCTTGCGCTGGATTGGGTTATCGGGCCGATGAACCTTCTCCGGGTGACGTACTCGCTCAGATTTGGCAAATTTTCCCATATATCAGAAGTGAACCGCGCGACCGTATGCGTCAAGTACCGATTCATGCATCATTTCAGATAGAGTTGGGTGCGGGAATACCGCCCCCATCAACTCCGATTCAGTAGCTTCGAGCGTCTTTCCAACCATGTAACCTTGAATAAGCTCCGTTACCTCGGCACCTATCATATGCGCGCCAAGAAGTTCGCCGGTTTTCCCATCGAACACCGTTTTAACTAAGCCTTCGCTGTCACCCATGGCTATTGCCTTGCCGTTACCAATGAACGGGAACCGGCCAATCCTTACTTCATACCCAGCTGTCTTAGCAGCGGTCTCAGTCATGCCAACGCTGGCTACTTGTGGCCGAGAATAGGTGCAGCCAGGGATCAGTGATGTATTCAAAGGATGGGTATCCTCGCCCGCGATATGCTCAACACAGATTATACCCTCGTGGCTTGCCTTGTGGGCGAGCCAGGGTGGTCCTGTTAGGTCTCCGATGGCGTAGACGCCCGGCTCACTGGTTTCCATCCATTCGTTAATTACCACATGGCCATTATCGATTTGAATACCGGTTTTTTCGAGTCCAATATCCTCGACGTTACCGGTAATACCTACTGCTACAATTACCCGGTCGACGGTTATTTCTTCAAACTTTCTCCCACCCACCTCGATTGTCGCTATGACGTTGTCCGCACCGGGCACTAGTTCCTTGACCTTGGCGCTAGTGTGGATGGTCATCCCCTGTTTCTCAAACACCTTCTGCGCCATCGCCGAGATTTCTTCATCCTCCAGTGGCAGTATCCGGTCCATCAATTCAACAACGTATACATTAGCGCCAAGGTCGGAATAAAAGCTAGCAAACTCGATCCCGATTGCGCCCGAGCCGATTACCAGAAGCGAGTCCGGCATTATCTCCGGCACCATTGCTTCTTTGTAAGTCCAAATGAGCCTACCGTCCGGTTCAAACCCGGGCAAAGCGCGTGCCCTAGCGCCAGTTGCGAGAATAATATGATCGGCGGTCAACTCGGTTGAACTACCATCCAGATCGTTGACCGTTAGAGTTCCAGCGCCTGACAAGGCGCCAGCACCCATAATCACATCAACTTTGTTTTTTTTCAGCAAATGCCCGATGCCTTGGTTAAGTTTTTTCGCGACGCCGCGAGAACGCTTTACAATCTTTTGCACGTCAAAAGAGACACCCTTCACCGAAAGTCCAAATTCCCCGGCATGGTCGATGAGGTGTTTAATCTCGGAGGCTCGCAGCAAGGCCTTGGTGGGGATACAGCCCCAATTTAAGCAAATTCCGCCCAGATGCTCACGCTCGACGACCGCTACCTTCAAGCCAAGCTGCGCCGCTCGGATAGCCGCCACGTAACCGCCGGGGCCACTGCCAACAACGATCAAATCGTATTGCTTGTCCGCCACAGCATATCCTTTCTCACCCCATCGGGGGAATTTTACAATCACGTTTCATTACTAAGCGTTTTCCTCAACGAGGCGCAACTTCCAGACGCCATTAGGATTCTACAGAAGCATCAAAGCAGGGTTTTCTAACCGACGTTTAATCGCTGCCAGTAGCTCCGCTCCGATAGCGCCGTCCACCACCCTATGATCAACCGAAAGTGTGCAACTCATGACCGTCGCTGGCACGATCTCTCCATTTCTCACGATCGGGCGTTGTTCCCCCGACCCCACCGCGAGAATTGAGGCCTGCGGCGTATTGATCACTGCGTCGAATTGCTTGACGCCAAACATTCCAAGGTTCGAGATTGAAAATGATCCGCCCTCATATTCCTCCGGCAACAGCTTCCCTTCACGAGCCCGGGACGCGAGATCCTTCATGTCGGCTGAAATTTTCTTAATTCCCTTATTCTCCGCTGCGCGCACGATAGGTGTTATCAATCCACCCGGGATAGCGACGGCGACCGAGATGTTAGCAGCGTGAAACTGCCGCATTTCTCCCTCACCTTCATAAGCAACATTGGCAGCTGGCACCTCCATTAATGCCAAAGCGCACGCTCGGATAACGAAATCGTTAACGGAAATATTTACATCGCTCTGTGCGTCATTTAACGATTTTCGGGTTTTGAGAAGCTCATCAATTTGGCAGTCCATCGTAAGATAGAAATGTGGCACCTCTGATTTAGACTCTATCATTCGCCGGGCAATAGCCTTCCGCATTGTAGTCAGTTTAATTATCTCTGACTTGCCTTCGGAAGATTCGGTTGTTCCCTCGATAAATGAGGTTTTCGGGGCGGCTAAAGGTTGTTTAATATTTTCAACAGCTTCGATATCGGATTTTACAATCCGCCCGCTTGGTCCTGTGCCAGAAATTTTCTCCAGATCGACATTTAAATCATTGGCCATACGCTTCGCGAGAGGGCTGACGAAGATGCGATCAACTTCCACGGGAATATTGGATCGATCTCCCTCCATGGAGATAGCACCCTGATTACGACCCAGCTTTCCACTGTCGAATAGCGCCCCCTCAACATCAGCTTTTAGTATTTTGCCCTGGGCACCAGATCCGGCAATCGAGCCGAGATCAAGACCTGTCTGCTCAGCTATGCGCTTTGCGAGCGGGCTCACCCGAACATCAGCACTCTGCAGGGAAGTTGCAGAAGGAGATGTGCTTGAAGATACTTCGTATTCCCGACTAGCGGGATCTGATCCAGATTGCTTCTCGGTATCGTCTCCGGCGGCTTCGACATCAACGGTCGAAGTGTCCTCGCCATCTTCCAGCAACAAGGCGATAGTTGCATTCACCTCCACCCCTTCAGCACCCTCCGGCACCAGGATCCTGCCAACAACACCCTCATCGATGGACTCAACTTCCATGGTAGCTTTGTCAGTTTCTATCTCTGCAATGACATCTCCGGGGTTTACTTCATCACCCACCTCCACGCACCACTTGGCGAGGTTACCTTCGGTCATCGTAGGCGACAGAGCCGGCATTAGAATCTTAATCGTCATATTCGGCTACCTACCAGTTTAATTCGCGTAACAGGCGGCCTTAGCCGCCTCAACGATATCGACGACCTGCGGTAACGCAAGCTTTTCAAGATTAGCCGCATACGGCAATGGCACGTCGGCCGCGCAGACTCTGCTTACTGGCGCATCTAACCAATCGAAGGCGTGCTCCATCATAATGGCAGAAATCTCAGACCCCATGCCTGCCACCGGCCAACCCTCCTCTGCTGAAACAATCCGGTTGGTCTTCCTGACCGAATTGACAATGGTCTCTATATCAAGCGGCCGAAGGGTCCTCAGGTCGATGACCTCAGCATCAATACCATGGCTCAAGAGTTCGTCTGCCGCCTCAAGGGCATGCCTGACCATGATCGAGAAAGCAGTTATCGTAACGTCTTTCCCCTCTCTAATAACTTTGGCCTTGCCAATTGGTACAGTCCAATCTGCGATATCTGGCACATCGAAGGGTTGGCCATATAGTAGTTCATTCTCAAGGAATATTACTGGGTTTGGGTCCCGGATAGCAGACTTTAATAGTCCTTTGGCGTCAGCCGCTGAATAAGGTGAAACTACGAAAATACCGGGCACGTGCGCAAACCAACTCGCAAAGCATTGGGAATGCTGCGCTGCTACGCGGGCCGCCGCTCCATTGGGGCCTCGAAACACAACTGGGCATCCCATCTGCCCGCCAGACATGTAATTTGTCTTTGCGGCTGAATTGATCAGATGGTCCATAGCCTGCATGGCAAAGTTAAAGGTCATAAACTCGACAATGGGCTTCAGACCAGCAAAGGCAGCGCCAATACCAAGACCGGTGAAGCCGTGCTCTGTAATTGGCGTATCAATCACACGCCTATCTCCAAACTCTTCGAGTAGTCCCTGGCTAACCTTGTATGCACCTTCATACTGCGCAACCTCCTCGCCCATGAGGAAGACGTTTTCATCAACCCGCATTTCCTCCGCCATGGCATCCCGAAGAGCTTCGCGAACAGTTAGGCTTACAGTATCGCCATTGTAATTAAATGTGTCGGCAATCGATATGGGAGCCGAATTTTCGACGATGCCGGCCTGTGGCGCCAATGGTGGAGGACGTTCAGGCGGCTTAGCGTCAGCAGCGGGAGACGCCGGCGGGCTCTCTCCAATATTGCTAATATCCTCGCCCGCCGAGAGGAGAATACCAATTGCCTGATTGACCCGAACATTCTCACTGCCTTCGGAAACAAGAATCTTCCCGAGAACCCCATCGTCAACGGCCTCTACTTCCATGGTAGCCTTGTCGGTTTCTATCTCCGCTATCACATCTCCGGCCAAAACTTCGTCTCCCTCCTTTTTATGCCATTTTGCGATATTACCTTCCGTCATAGTTGGCGAGAGCGCAGGCATCAGAATTTCAATAGGCATGGCGCCCTCCTACTGAGGAGTCCACAAGGACATCGGTATAAAGTTCTGATGGGTCTGGCTCGGGACTCTCCTGCGCAAATTCAGCAGCTTCGGCGACGATCGCCCGAACTTCCTTATCTAATTCTTTCAACTCTTCTTCGGATTTATAACCAGCATCTACGATCACGCTACTGAGATTGGTAATTGGATCATTCTGTTCCCGCATCTCCGCAACTTCTTCCTTCGTCCGGTATTTTGCTGGATCTGACATGGAGTGGCCGCGATAGCGATAGGTCATCATTTCGAGAACGTATGGACCCTTCCCAGCCCGACAGTGGCTTACAGCCTTTGCGGCTGCTTTACGTACTGCAAGTACATCCATCCCATCTACCTGCTCACCCGGCATCCCGTAAGGTTCGCCAAGGCGATACAATTCCTTCGCCGCGGATGCTCGGGAAACGGAAGTCCCCATACCATATAAGTTATTTTCGATGACGTAGATCACCGGCAAATCCCAGAGTCCGGCCATATTAAAGGCTTCGTTGACTTGGCCTTGGTTCACCGCTCCGTCACCAAGATAGGTCAGGGACACGCCATCCGATCCCTTATATTTCGCAGCAAATGCTAAGCCCGTTCCGATTGGCACCTGTGCTCCGACAATGCCATGCCCCCCAAAAAACCGCCTTTCCTTTGAAAACATATGCATGGAGCCCCCCTTGCCCTTCGAGTACCCGCCAGTGCGTCCTGTCAACTCTGCCATCACCCCTCTGGCTTCCATGCCGCATGCCAGCATGTGGCCGTGATCTCGATAGCTGGTGATCACGGAGTCCCGATCGTCGATGACCGATTGCATTCCAACGACCACTGCCTCCTGCCCAATATAAAGGTGACAAAACCCACCGATAAGACCCATTCCATACATCTGTCCCGCACGCTCCTCAAAGCGCCGAATAAGAAGCATGTCACGATAGTAGGAAAGTAGCTCGCCAGCGTTGTGTTTTGCCGCGGGTCTACCCTTGCGCGGTGCGCTCGTATTTTTACCTTTTCCGCTTTTCGATCGGGATGATTTAGCCATGCCACCTCTCCAACATTTTTAATAAGCGTGTATATACCCGCTTTCGTGTGGAAATTAGGTGACTTACAATATAGAAACGCACACACACCGCAACAAGGACGTGGGAAAGGAACGGTCTTTTTAGAGCCATTCACTAAAAGAAAATTTCAAAAATGCCGAAAATGGGCGGATTAAAAAGATCTGAACCTAGTATCCCTTATCGCCTCGGCCGATTATAATGTATTCGTCGGGTCGGGCCAGACCGACCATTATCCGGACCCTTTCATCCAGCATATCTGCATCAAGATGCTCGGTTTTAAGTAAAGAAATTCGACGTTCATAGTTTTGCTTCACCTCTCGGACCGATACCAAGGTCTGTTCCGCGCTAGACACCTCTTTCTGAACATGCATCCAAGCAATTATCCCGCGGTCTCCATGGAAGGCGTGAACAAGAAAATATGACACAAAGAGCGCTCCGATCATTGGTACAACCATACGGCGGGATCGGCGTTTTATTTCGTGAACAGTTCCCATATACGAATCGAATCACATTTCGATTCGTCAGGTCAATAAAAAAAACCAAATAAGCAAATATTTTTTTAAATGAGATCAAAAAGAGTGAATGAGCCACAAATAATTGTTTGTCCCAGAAATAATTAGCTCGCTAGCGCTCCGCGTCCTGCATAAATTGCCGCAGGACCTAAATCTTCTTCAATACGCATTAGTTGATTATATTTTGCAAGTCGATCTGATCTCGCCAAGGATCCGGTCTTTATCTGTCCGCAATTGGTCGCGACGGCAAGATCTGCGATAGTGGTGTCCTCGGTCTCCCCTGAACGATGAGACATAACAGCGGTGAAAGACGCCATGTGCGCCATCTCAACCGCTGCCAATGTTTCGGTCAGCGTCCCGATCTGGTTAACTTTTATAAGAATTGAGTTTGCAACCCCGCGCCCGATCCCGTCCGACAGACGCCTAGGATTAGTTACAAACAGGTCGTCACCCACCAACTGCACGCTATCGCCGATCGCGTCGGTCAAAACCTTCCAGCCATCCCAGTCATCTTCGGCGAGACCGTCTTCGATAGAGACAATAGGATAGCTTTTACAAAGGTCCCCATAATATGCAGCCATCTCTTCGGCTGATAGAACCTTTCCCTCTCCTTTAAGGAGGTACTTACCATCTTTGAAAAATTCAGTTGAAGCGGCATCGAGAGCGAGGAAAACATCCTCTCCAACCCTGAACCCCACCTCGTCTATGGCCTGAACAATAAAATCGAGCGCTTCACGTGTACCACTGAGGTCGGGCGCAAAACCGCCTTCGTCGCCCACATTCGTATTGTGTCCTGCCTGGGACAGACGAGCACGAAGCGCGTGGAAAATTTCCGCCCCCCAACGTATCGCCTCTGATAGGGTATCAGAGCCGGCTGGCATGACCATGAACTCCTGAAAATCAATAGCGTTATCAGCATGAGCACCACCGTTGAGGATATTCATCATTGGCACCGGCAAAACTCGCGCCCCTGCACCACCTACGTATCTGTATAGCGGTAAACCGGCATCGTCAGCTGCCGCCTTCGCGAGGGCAAGGCTTACCCCCAAAATTGCATTGGCTCCAAGCCGCGCCTTGTTTTCCGAACCATCCAATTCAATCATACGTTCATCAAGTAGCGCCTGTTCATCGGCATCCATACCGGAAAGAGCTTCGAATATCTCATTATTCACTGTCTCTACGGCCTTCTGAACCCCCTTTCCTCCATACCTTTGCGGATCGGAGTCCCGCCGCTCGACCGCCTCGAACGCACCGGTCGACGCGCCGGATGGCACCGCGGCGCGGCCGCTGGAGCCAGTTTCAAGTTCAACCTCAACCTCGACAGTAGGATTCCCGCGGGAATCGAGGATCTCCCGCGCATGTATATCGACGATAGCTGACATATTTTCTTTCCCAAAGGCTTAAATTTGGAGACGAGGTGATAAATACTCTCCACGTCTCCGGTTCGTAATCATACTGTCAAATTTTTACCGGATCACCTTTCGCAATGCGGTCAATTTCAACTAGTGTTTCGAGAATTCTGGGCATGTCAGTTAGCGAGACCATGTTAGGACCATCCGATGGTGCGGCATTCGGGTCTTCGTGCGTTTCCATAAACACAGCCGCTACGCCGATTGCCATAGCAGCCCTCGCCAAAACAGGTACGAATTCGCGCTGGCCACCAGAAACATTGCCCTCCCCACCTGGCTGCTGCACAGAATGCGTCGCATCATAGACCACCGGACAGCCGGTCTCCGCCATGATAGGCAGTGCCCGTAGATCTGAAACTAGCGTATTGTAACCAAATGACACCCCGCGTTCACAAACCATCACCTTATCATTGCCAGTAGCGAGGGCTTTCTTGACTACATTTATCATGTCCCACGGAGCCAAAAATTGGCCTTTCTTGATATTCAATGCTTTGCCGGTTTCTGCAGCCGCAACGATCAAATCAGTCTGTCGGCTTAAAAAGGCTGGAATCTGGAGAATATCAACCGCCTCGGCAATCGACATGCAATGCCCCGGCAGATGAACGTCGGTAATTACCGGGCACCCGTGGGTCTCACGAACTTCCGCGAGGATTGGCAAACTTTTCTCAAGGCCAACACCCCGGGGGCTATCCAAAGACGTTCGGTTTGCCTTATCGAATGACGTTTTATAGATAAGGCCGATACCCAAACTGCTGGTTATTTCCACTAGGGCCGCGGACATTTCCAGCGCGTGGTCGCGACTTTCCAACGCGCAAGGTCCAGCAATCAGTACGAACGGCGCATCGTTAGCAATTGTGACATTGCCTACCTTGATAGTCTTTGGCGTCATCATATATCAAACAAGCCGCGAATGTTCTACAGCGGCAGCGATGAACGAACTAAACAAGGGATGGGGCTCAAACGGTTTCGACTTGAGCTCCGGATGGAACTGGACCCCGATGAACCATGGATGGCCTGTTAGTTCGACTATCTCTGGCAGAATACCGTCCGGCGAAAGCCCGGAAAAACGCACGCCGGCTGCTTCAAGGCGATCGCGGTAATTGATATTCACCTCATACCGGTGACGATGGCGTTCGCTGATATCTGCTTCACGGTAGACTTGGCGTACCAAAGAGCTTTCTTTCAAGTGGCAGTCGTATGCCCCAAGCCTCATAGTCCCCCCCAAATTATCTCCGACGCCGCGCCGTTCGACCGTATCACCGCGCTCCCACTCCGTCATGAGACCAACGATAGGCTCCTCGCAATACCCGAATTCCGTCGAGCCGGCTTTTTGTATTCCGGCCAAATTTCGTGCAGCTTCAATCACTGCCATCTGCATCCCGAAACAGATTCCAAAATACGGTACGTTGTGTTCCCGGGCGAATTTCGCGGCAGCAATTTTACCCTCGGCCCCGCGCTCTCCGAAACCACCGGGGACCAGTATCCCCTCAACTTGGGAAAGTTGATGTACGGCATCCTCTGATTCAAATATTTCCGAATCGATCCAGTTCATATTAACTCGAACATTATTATCAATACCGCCATGGGCAAGCGCTTCCGCAAGTGATTTATATGAATCCAGAAGGTTCGTGTATTTGCCAACAACCGCAATTGTGACCTCGCCTTCGGGATTATTCACGCGTTCAACAATCTTTTGCCAACGGCCTAAATTTAGGCTCTTCCGCTCAGTAGAATCATCTGCCAACCGAAAATGTTGCGCTACCTGCTGATCGAGTCCGCGTTGATGATAACAGATCGGCACTTCGTAGATCGTACTTACGTCCGGCGCGCTGATCACGTTATCCTCCGGAACATTACAAAATAGTCCGATTTTTTGGCGCTCGTCCGGAGGGATATCTTGATCACAGCGGCAAAGGATCAGGTCAGGCTGGATACCAACGCTCTGCAGTTCTTTAACAGAATGCTGGGTTGGTTTCGTCTTCAGTTCACCCGCTGATTTGAGAAACGGTACCAACGTAAGATGCATGAACATAGAACAATCTGGACCAAGTTCGTTTCCCAGTTGTCGAATAGCCTCCAGAAACGGCAAGCTCTCTATATCTCCCACCGTCCCACCAATTTCGCAAAGAACAAAGTCTTCATCGCTAACATCGCTGAGAGCAAACTCCTTAATCGCGTCGGTCACGTGTGGGATGACCTGGACGGTCGCACCCAGATAATCTCCGCGACGCTCTTTTTCAATTACATTGGTGTAGATACGGCCCGTTGTAACGTTATCAGTTTTGCGTGCGGGAACCCCGGTAAACCGCTCGTAGTGACCGAGGTCTAAATCCGTCTCTGCGCCATCATCAGTGACAAAAACCTCGCCGTGTTGCGTTGGACTCATTGTGCCGGGGTCCACGTTAAGGTAAGGATCAAGCTTTCGTAATCGCACCTTGTAACCCCGCACCTGTAAGAGCGCTGCTAGTGCCGCCGATGCTATACCTTTGCCGAGTGATGAAACCACGCCGCCGGTGATGAAGATGAACCGCGTCATGGACCGATAGTATACAGCATTTAACTGTATCTGTGAAACTGTCAGCAGCACCTAAATTAAGAAAATCGATTAAATCGATTCGTTTGTGCCCAGATATTACTTACCAAGCGGAACAGTTGGACCGGTCGGTGGGGACGTTGGCACTGACTGGGCAGGGACTGTTGCTCCGGGATTATCGAGAATCGATGTGGGTGTTCGCTCAGAAGACGACATGATTGCAAGCGTCAGGCTCGTTGCGATAAAACATGCCGCGAGCAGAGCCGTAGCTCGTGTTAGCAGGTTTGCAGTTCCGCGCGTGGTCATCATACCACCCATAGTACTGCCGCCGCCCATACCCAACGCGCCACCTTCGCTGCGTTGCAAGAGCACCGCCGCAACCAAAGCAATAGCAAGTAAAAGGTGTAGTATCAGGATTACTTGGATCATCTGATTTCTGCCTAGTTTTTGGCAGTCTGTTTACTGGCAAAAAACCTATTTGGCTAGGCGTTTTACGCATTTTTGCCTATTGTCAGGCGGCTTTAGCAATCGCCCAGAAATCTTCAGCGCTTAAGCTCGCTCCACCGACAAGCGCACCGTTGACATTATCTATGTTCAGTATTTCG
>CETH01159541.1_pt1 | contig 15216 bp, 16 predicted proteins | sample 361461 | NCBI WGS metagenome assembly CETH01 (sample SAMEA2622695, study PRJEB7988) | marine metagenome | isolation source: saline water (ENVO:00002010), including
TAGTTTATTTAATTAAGTTATCAGAATAACTTTCAACTTGCCAAAGATGTTGCAGTTTCTCCTACTCTTTGAGAAGCATATCCTATACCCCTTACTGTAAGAATAAGTTCTGGATTCCTAGGATCAGGTTCAAGCTTACCTCTTAATCTAGCAACATATACATCAACAACTCGCAAATCAGCTGCTCTTCTTGGAGGATAACCCCAAAGCTGCTCAAGTATTTCTGCTCTTGGAACTACTTTTCCAGGCTCGTCAAATAATAGTTCAAGTAGGCTAAATTCGGTATATGTCAAACTAATTCTCTCTCCAGCTCTAGAAACTTGTCTCCTATTAGTGTCTACAATTAAATTTCCAAATTTCATGACACCTTTCCCTGAGGGGACTTCCTTTGTTTCAGTGACAGTGATACTTGGACCCATACGTCTTAAAATAGTTGCAATTCTTGCTTCTAATTCTTTAGGACTGAATGGTTTAGATAGATAATCATCAGCGCCCAAATCTAAACCAGCAACTCTTTCAGAAATCGCCTCTAAAGCTGTTAAAAATATTATTGGAACAACTGACTCTGCTCTAATCCTTCTACAAACTGCAAACCCATCCATCTTTGGAAGCATTACATCAAGGACAATTAAATCTGGAGATTGTTTATGAAAAGCCTCTATAGCTTCTTCACCATTAGTAGCAGAAAATACTTCATAACCGGCAAGTTGAAGCCTGGTCACTAAAACCTTTAATACCGCTGGTTCATCATCAACAACTAAAATACTTGCTTTTGACATTGATTAAATTGATTTTTATGGTTTGATTCAAAGCATGATTGCAATGAATATCTTGTTTGTAATAATCTAACAAGTAAAAATATAACATTAAGTATAGTAAAAGTTATAAATTCTATAATTACTAAATTTTTTTATTTTTCAAAATTTGAAATTAGAAATACAAATAGCACTGTAAAAACAGTATAAATATCAAAAATTTGGTGGGCCAAGAAAATTATTTTTTTTAAATAAATAAAAAAGCCAATTGCAAATCACTGGCGCTAAAAGAGCTGTAATAAAAACTTGTGCAACAGTATTTTTTATTCCATGAGACAATAAAACAATATTATTTTGAGCTAATTGATGCAAAATATATTGGCAAAAATATAAAACATTACAAAACAAACTTCCGATAGCACAAATCAAACCATATTGAAATCTATTTAGCTCATTGGATTTATATTTATCTAACTTCCCAAACAAAAAACCGCAAATAACCAAACCTGGTATCTGTGTATACATGTCGTAATTTAAAGAATCTAAAACAATTCCTAATGATAAGCCAGTAAGAAAACCATAAAATGATCCATACAGACTCGACCATGGGAAAAGCCAAAACATTGCCCAATGAGGTTGTACCCCCATCAATGTAATAAAACTAGGATTCCAGAAAAATAAAAGTGGAATAAAACAAAAAGTTAATAAAGAAAATTCTGTATTAAATTTTTTCTTCATTAACCCTCTATTTTTAAAACCTGAACCCAGTCTATAGCTTCTGGTTTTGCAAGCAATTGAACTCCTGCTACTAAAGTGATTTGGGATTCATCATCAATTGATTCTATTATTCCTATTGGTATATTTGGTGGCAATAATGTACTTGCAGGCGATGAAAAAATAAAATCGCCTTCTTTAACATCAAGTCCCTTAGAGTAAAAAATTAATCTCGGAGAGTTATTTCCAAGGCCAACCAGTAAACCATGAATATTACTTCTTTGATTCCACACCCCAACTTTACTCTGGCTAGAAGTAAGTAATTTTACAGATGATGTTAAGAAGGATGTATTTTCAATAATCCCTACTAGTCCTCCAGGACCAATTACAGAATCTCCTATTTCAACTCCATCTTTCTTACCCTTATTGAGAAGGACTTGTTTCCACCAAGTGCTAGTTTGTCTAGATATGACTGCAGCATTTATAGCACTATTATCGGGTGCTCTTTGAAGATCTAAAAGTTTTCTAAGTCTTTTATTATCTTTATCTAGTTGGCTTACTTTAATATTTAACTCTTTATAAGTACTATCTTTTAGTATTTCTCTTTGAAATTGTCCAGGCCAAAATGGCCTAGAAATAAAATAATAAAAATCTTTATATAAAGAGCCTTTAGATATTCTCACAAAAGATATAAAGGAGAGAAATAATATCAAAAGCCAAAGGTTTCTTTTATTCCACCAACGTGTTGAGGATATACGTCGGTTCACAATCATATAATCAATCCCTTACTGCATTTCTTGCAAAATCAGGAGTATCAACAACTCTTCTTAATTTCTTAAAGTCATCAAGTACTTCTCCACAACCATTTACAACACACAATAATGGATCTTCAGCTATGTGTGTAAAAATACCAGTCTCATGACTAAGTAAATCACTTATACCTCTAACCAAAGCACCCCCACCTGCAAGCATTATTCCTCTATCAACTATATCTGCAGCTAATTCAGGAGGAGTCCTCTCTAATGTACGCTTTACTGCCTCAATAATTTTATTTAAAGGTTCAGCCATAGCTTCTCGAATCTCTCCAGATGTTAAATTAATTGACCTTGGGAGACCAGAAGATAGATGTAATCCACGAACCTCTATTGAAGTTTTATCAAAATCATCATTTGGGAATGCAGAACCAATTTTAATTTTTATATCCTCTGCAGTTCTTTCTCCTACAACTAGATTGTGTACTTTCTTTAAATATAGAGCAATCGATTCATTTATCTCATCTCCTGCAACTCTAACAGATTCACTTAGCACAGTTCCTCCTAGGCTAAGAACAGCAACCTCTGTAGTTCCACCCCCAATATCAACAATCATTGTACCAATAGGCTCAGTAACAGGTAATGCGGCTCCAATCGCAGCAGCAACAGGTTCATCTATTAAATGCACTTCTCTAGCACCTGCTAATCCAGCTTCTCGAACAGCTCTTCTCTCTACACTAGTAACTCCACTTGGAATACCAATAATTAATCTCGGTGCTAATATGCCTCTTCCTTCATTGGATTTTTGAATAAACATTTTCAACATTTGTTCTGCCGCATCAAAATCTGCAATAACGCCATCCTTCAAGGGCCTAACGGCTCTGATATTACCAGGAGTTCTGCCAAGCATTAATTTCGCATCCGCTCCTACCGCCAATGGTACTCCTTCCTCTAGATCCATTGCCACTACTGAAGGCTCTTGCAGAACCACTCCCTTACCTGATACATGAATTAATGTATTAGCAGTACCTAAATCAATTCCAATGTCTCTTGAAAATTTAAATCGATTAAAAATCACATCAATAAATAATATTTAACAAATCATAGAGGTTTTTTTAAAAGAGCTACTAAATATTTCTGTTTGCGTATCAATAGTTAGCAACACTTCAAGCAAAAATTTCAAATATGAGTAATATTAAAAAAAATTAATTATGGAAATTAACACAATCAATTTGGTTGGCCGAGCTGGCAGAGAACCTGATGTGAGGTATTTCGAATCAGGAAGTATTGTCGCAAATTTCACTTTAGCAGTGAACAGAAGGAGCAGAGATGAAGAGCCAGACTGGTTTAATTTAGAAATATGGGGTAAACAAGCACAAATTGCTGCAGATTATGTAAAAAAAGGCTCATTAATTGGCATCACTGGAAGCTTTAAAATTGATAGTTGGAAGGATAAAACTAGTGGAGAAGATAGATTTAAACCTGTTATCAGAGTTGACAGATTGAATTTGCTGGGTTCAAAGAGAGATTCAGATAATAACAGTAATTCTTCAAATGAAATACCTTTTTAAACTATTTATTGCTTGTGTATCGTCTAAGAAACTTTACTGAGAAAAATGCTAAAATTATAATAATTATCGGTTTAATAATTAACTTAAAGTTATTTAAATACAAAGAAATATTTTGATAATTTTCACCAAATAGATAACCTGCAGCAGTCAAAATACTTACCCATATAACTGTACCTAAGCTGGTCCAAATTAGGAAATTTCCAAATGGCATCAACTCAATACCCGCTGGAACAGAAATTAATGTTCTAATTCCTGGGATTAATCTACCCCAAAACACCAATAAAGTTCCGTACTTGTCAAACCATAGTCTACTTTTAGATAAATCTTTTGATGTAACACCTAAGAACTTCCCTCTTGAATCAAGTATTTTTGAAATCTTCTGCTCATTAAGAGCTCTTCCCAGGAAATACCAAGGGAGAGTTCCTAATAATGTTCCAATAGTGCCAAAAATTATTAAAATAAGAAAATTTAAAATCCCTTTGTAAACAAAATAACCACCCAATGGCATAATAATTTCAGATGGAATTGGGGGTACTATATTTTCCAAAAACATTGAGAATCCAATAATAAAATAAGCAAAGCCAGGATTTGTCTCAACCGCTTTGATTATTAAATCAGGGATGGAGGTTAATATATTTATAAATAAAAAATTCAAATTTAATAACTTTAATAACGATATAATTCAGGCTTATAAGGACCATCGACAGAAACGTTAATATAATCTGCCTGTTCCTTTGTTAATTTTGTTAGTTTTGCTCCAATTTTATCTAAATGAAGTCTCGCAACCATTTCATCAAGATGCTTTGGCAAAACGTAAACTTGATTTAAGTAATCATTACTTTTAGTAAATAATTCAATCTGAGCTAAAACTTGGTTAGTGAAAGAATTACTCATTACAAAACTTGGATGTCCTGTAGCACAGCCTAAATTAACCAATCTACCTTCTGCTAAAAGAATTATCTTATTACCGCTTGGGAGAGTTATGTGATCAACTTGAGGTTTGATATTGTCCCATGGATATTCCTTTAATGAGGCAACATCAATTTCATTATCAAAATGACCTATATTACAAACAATTGACTCATCTTTCATTTTCAAAAGGTGGTCATGCGTTATTACTTTAAAATTACCTGTAGCAGTTACAAAAATATCAATATCTTCTACAACATCATCAAGTGTTACAACGCTATAACCTTCCATTGCTGCTTGAAGAGCACAAATTGGGTCAACTTCAGCAACTTTAACAATTGCACCAAGTCCTCTTAAGGACTGAGCAGATCCTTTTCCTACATCTCCAAAACCTACAACCAAAGCAACTTTTCCAGCGATCATGACATCGGTAGCTCTCTTAATACTGTCAACTAAGGATTCTCGGCAGCCGTATAAGTTATCAAATTTACTCTTAGTTACAGAATCATTAACATTTATAGCAGGAAATGGTAAAGCATTTTCTTTTTGTAACTGATAAAGTCTTGCAACACCTGTAGTTGTCTCTTCTGTCACTCCTATGATTTTACTTCTAATTCTAGAATAAAAAGTATTGTCCTGACTAAGTTTATTTTTGATTGATTTATAAAGAGCAATTTCTTCTTCATTATTTGGATTATCTAAAATAGTTAAATCTTGCTCTGCTTTACTTCCTAAAATCAATAATCCAGTAGCGTCTCCTCCATCATCAAGAATCATATTTGGAGAGTCATTACCCCAGTCAAGTATAAAGTGTGTATATTGCCAGTATTCGTCTAATGTCTCACCTTTTTTAGCAAATACAGGAATCCCCTTTTTAGCAATTGCTGCAGCTGCATGATCTTGTGTAGAAAAAATATTACATGAAGCCCATTTAACTTGAGCACCTAATGCAACTAATGTTTCTATTAATACTGCTGTTTGGATAGTCATGTGTAAACTACCAGCAATTTTTGCACCCTTTAATGGTTTGGAATCAGCAAACTTTTCCCTTAATGAAATTAAACCAGGCATTTCAGTCTCAGCAATATTTAGTTCTTTACGACCAAACTCTGCTAAAGAAATATCACTAATAACATAATTAGGTGTTGTAGTGACACTCGAATTTGCTATAACCATTTTTTGTTTTTAATATATCTATTAAACTATAAATGATTTTTAGAAGTTTTTGTGTACCTCGAAAGTTTATCTGAAACGATTGTATTTGGAAAGAATTTCTCCAAAAAATTGAAGCCACATTCAATTCTATTATTAAAAGGTCCTATCGGCGCAGGAAAAACCTCTTTTGTTCAAGGGATAGCACAAGGCTTATTAATAGAAGAATCTATTACAAGTCCAACTTTTTCATTATCTAATCACTATGATTCAGGAGAAATCCCTCTTATACATATGGATTTATACAGGTTAAAAGACAGTATGTCTGCTGAGGAGTTATTTTTAGAAGAGGAAGAAGAATTAAATAAAAATGGAGGAATTATGATTATTGAATGGCCAGAATTAGTGATACCAATTATCCACTCATACTGGCTTATTGAACTTAGTTATGGAAAAGAAGTTGGGAGATATTACAAAATAATTGACAATCAAAATTTAATAAACCCTTGAACCCTTTCATATATTGGCTGTGGTTCAATAGCACCTTCACCCAGACAAGTTAAGAAACCACATGCGCTTGCGAATCGTATAGATTTTTGAATATTCGCCTTTGTTATTGGTTCTTTCAATTGATACATTTGGGATATAAAGCCAGCCAAAAAAGCATCACCTGCTCCAGTAGTATCAATTATTTTTCCAGTGTAATCCAACTCAGATATACCTTCAAATTTACAAATAAACCATTGGATAGAATCCCCCCCATTAGTTATCAAAACATCAGGGGTCTTTGGCAAAATATATGAAATTTCTTTTGCACTTTTATTGGGGAAAAACATATCAGCTTCTTCCTTTGAAAGCTTAAGAATATCTGCAAAAGATAAAAAACTATTAATTGTTTGAATTGGATTTACCCTCTCAGTTAAATTAATATTTTTCGTATTATCCCAAAACACTTTTCTCCAATTTAAGTCTATAACAATTTTTATATCAAAATTCATTGCATAATTAAGTAAAAAATTGATTGACTCAGCAGATTTCGGGGATGCCAACAAAATTGTTCCAGCAACGATAAATTTTGAATCTGAATAAAGTTTTTTCAGGTTACTAATATTATCTACAATTAAAGCTTTTGCTAATAATTGATCTGAAAAAAGATCATCTTTACTTTTAACAAATCCTGAAAAGGAACGATCTCCATCTCTGTCTCTTAAAACCTCCACTATTCTAGTATTATATTTTTTATCAATTTGCAAAAGACTTGTATCTATTTCTAATCTTTGAAATAATTGCCAAAAACTTTTTCCATAAGAATCATCGCCAAGATTTCCTATAAATGAGGTTTGAATATTTAATTTTCTCAATGCGCAAGCTACATTGGCAGGAGCACCTCCAAGGTAATCAATACTTTCAGTTTTTGATATATTTATTATTCGGTCAATCAAAGCCTCACCAATACAAACAACTTTGCCACTATTCATATTTTTAGAGCTATATTTACCTAATTTATAATAATTTGTGTTTAAAATCTAAAATTTTAGATTAAAGTAAATTTATTAATAAATAAATTATGGTAGATAAAATAAATAATTTCTGGAGCTGGAGAACGTGGGAGATTTCTTGGTCTTTAGCAAATACTCAAAACAAAAATTCAAATATAAATATTTTGTTAATACACGGATTTGGAGCTTCTAAGAATCACTGGAGGCATAATCAGATTTTTTTAGGAGAACAAACAAATTGTTTTGCTATCGATTTATTAGGTTTTGGTGAGAGCAGCCAGCCACTTGCTTTATTAGATTATGAACGTCCAAGAATTAATTCTACAAAATATTGTTTTGATCTATGGGGAGAACAAATTAGTGACTTTTGCAAAGAAAAAATTAAATCACCTGTTTTTTTGATCGGAAATTCTATAGGGGGTATTGTAGCTTTGAGAGCAGCTGAAATATTACAGGATGATTGTTCTGGGATCATTCTTATAGACTGTGCACAAAGAACTATGGATGATAAAAGATTGAAAAAAAATGATATTTTAATGAATTTTTTAAGACCAATAATTAAGACATCTGTGAGAACAAGATTAATTAGTAATACAATTTTTAAAAGAGCTGCAAATCCAAAAATTATAAAAGAAATTCTTAAGAAAGCCTATCCGTCTGGAAACAATCTTGATGATCAATTAATAGAAATACTATACAAACCTTCACAAAGAAAGTATTCAGCTGAAGCATTTAGGGGCTTTATTAATTTATTTGATGATTATTTGGCTACTGATCTTTTCGAAAAAATAAATAATAACGTTCATTTAATATGGGGTGAGAATGATCCATGGGAATCTTTAGCTGAAGCAAAAGAATGGAAAGAAAAATTTCAAAACATTAAAAGTTTAAATACCATAAAAAATGCTGGGCATTGTCCTCATGATGAATATCCGGATATTACAAATCAATTAATCTTGAATATTGTTCAAGATATAAAGTAAGCTTCTACATTCTCACTAAGTCTTCTAAGGCCTCTTAATCCGTCTCTTTCGAGGTTTCTTACTCTATCTCTACTAATCCCTAGAACTCTTCCAATTCCTGTTAGGGACATAGGTTCATCTCCATCCATACCGTATCTCATTCTTAAAACTCTGCATTGCAAGTCTGGTAATTGGTGAAGAAGAGAGTGCAAATCTCCTCGCATACAATCCATCTCAATTTGTTCATCAGGCAAGTCTTCGCCTCCTGCTAATAAATCAAGAAGAACAGTATCTTCCCCATCACCAACCTTAGTCTCTAGGCTTACTGGCTGACCTGCCTTGCACATCAAATCTTTCACATCCTCTTCGGGTAACTCTACATATTTTGCAAGTTCACTAATAGTAGGAGTTCTGGACATCTCCTGACTTAGTTCTCTTTGACCTTTTTTTAATTTATTCAACATTTCTGTTATGTGAATCGGCAATCTTATTGCTCTGCTTTTTTCGGCTATTGCTCTGGTGATGCCCTGTCTAATCCACCAATATGCGTAGGTAGAAAATTTATATCCACGTGCAGGATCAAATTTTTCTACACCACGTACCAATCCAATTGTTCCTTCTTGTATAAGATCAAGCAATTCCATATTTCTTTTAGTGTATTTCTTAGCTACACTTACAACTAATCTTAGGTTTGCAGCAACCATTCTTTCTTTAGCTCTTTGTCCAGCCCTTAATCTTTTTTTGATCTGTTGAACTGTTAACTTTAACTTTTCAGCGAGTTCTTCATGGGAAGGTTTTTCACCAGTTAAATCTATTAGCTCTAATTCAAGTCTTTCAACTTGCATTAATTCTTGCACCTGTCTTCCTAAAGTAATTTCTTGTTCATGAGTTAGCAGGGGTACTCTACCTATATCTCTTAAATAAGATCTCACTAAATCAACTTCATTGCCAGTTTTAAGAGAAGTTATTGAAGTGATTTTATTTTCAACCAAAGTTTCTGAGGACATAAAATTGTGTTTGCTTTTGTAAACAATACCATTAAGAATTGTAAAGTTAAACCTCAAAATCCACAATTTTACATTTTTGAGTATATTTACTCACTCCCTTATTGCTTGAAATTGAGTAATAACCATGATGCAGTGTTTAGATAAATATAAACTCCAACTATATCTGTAACAGTAGTAATAAAAGGCGAAGACATTAATGCAGGATCTAATCCCATTTTGTCGAAAAGTAAAGGCAAAACTGCTCCTGCTGTAGCAGCGAGTGTTGTTATTGAAATCAAGCTAATTCCAACTGCAAATCCGATAACAGGACTTTCTCCTTGCCACCAGGCAAAAGGGATAACAACCATTAGCATCAGTATGCCAAGCAAAGCTCCTGTTAAAGATTCTTTTAAAATAGCTTTTAGCGGACCAAGAGATTTTATCTTTTGAGTACTTAGACCTCTAATAACAACGGTTGAACTTTGTGCTCCGACATTGCCTCCAGTTCCAATTAGTAAAGGTATAAAAGCAGCCAAAAGAACAACCTTACTTAATATCTCATCGTTCATAGCAATTACTCTAGTAGTTAATCCGTTAGCTAATACAAGGATTAAAAGCCAAACGATTCTTCGCCTTGCAATTGTAAATAAGCTACTTTGAAAATAATCATCTTCATCTCCTGGCTGAACCGCACCTGCAGCATAAATATCTCTTGTTGCCTCCTGCTCAATAACATCAATTAAGTCATCAACAGTAACTATTCCTACAAGCCTTTTCTCTTTATCAACTACTGGGAGGGCTAAGAAATCATATCTTTGAATAGCTCTTGCCACCTCTTCCTGGTTCGTATTTGTGGATATATTCACAACATCTCTTGTCATTACTTCACCTATTTGCTTATCGGGTGCAGCTGTTACTAAATCGCGTAAAGATAAAATACCTGTCAAATGTCTTTCTTTGTCCGTCACATACAAACTATAAATAGTCTCTGTGAAGGGAGCTCTTTTTCTAACTAAAGATAAAGCCTCTTCTGCCGTTTGCATTTCTTTAAGATCTATAAATTCAGTAGTCATTAGTCTTCCTGCCGTCTCAGGCTCATATCCTAATAATTGAGCCGTAACCTTTCTTTCCCCCGGACTTAGGGCAGATAAAAATTTTCTGACAACTTTTGCCGGTAATTCATCAAACAGTTGGACTCTATCATCTGGAGACATTTTCTCGACTATTTCCAACACTTCACCAGATTTCAATCTATCCAAAAGAGTTTGTTGAACTATGGGATCTAAGTATTCATAAACTTCAATAGCTTCATTCTTTTTAAGTAATCTAAAAGCTAAAGCTTGAAGAATTTGTGGTAATTGTCCTATTCCTTCTGCTATATCAACAGGTTGGGATGGTTCTAAAATAAGCTTTGCAGAATCATAATTACCAGTAACTAAAAGCTCCTCTAATTGATAAGCTATTTTTTCACTAGACGTTAACTCCCCAGCAGATGGAATATAATTATTAGTTTCGATATCTTCGTTCATAATTTTAATGAGTCAATACTGCTGGATCAGCATTTCTTATTATATTTATTTACCAAACCTTTTCCAACAAAAAACCCTATAAACATAATCATTATATTTGCGATGACAACTATATTGATGAGAAAAAAGAACTTAAAAAATTCTCGCTTCACAATTACCTCATAAAAAAAAGCGATAAATCCGCTAAAAGTTGTGAATGATGAAAAAAAATAAATTAATAATGAATTATTAGATTGAGTTATGATTTTTTTAGAAATAAGGATTCCATAAATCAGTGAAGCAATGAAAGAAATTAAAAAAATATTATTTATATACAATCTTAATAGTAAACCAAAATAAGAAATAAGTAATATAAAAACTAGTGATAAATTTCTCAATTAATTATAATTTTGGTAGTAAAATGACCGATACAAAATAATAAAATAGAATAGAATATTACTTCAGTATAATGAGTGATAAATTTAATATATTTCTTTTCTTTTAGTAATGAAAACAAATAAAAAATAAAAGAAGATAACGTACTAAAACATCCTAAAAAACCAATAGAAAAAAATAAAAATATACTATGATTATCAATATTTAATGCTATATAAATACCAGCTAAAAAACTTGAAATTAAATTAACTTTTGCAATATTATTAATAGTTAAACCTACTTTATTCTCATATTTTTTTAAAACAAACAATCTAGACAATACTCCTATTGTCCCACCTAATAAAAGATAAATTAAGGAATTAAATCTCAAATTCTATATTTTAATCCAACCTCTATAAGGTTTATTAGGATTGGTTGTAAGAAAATTAGAAGTTAATTTAATACGCATCCATCTATTTTGTTTATAATCTACCCAATAATTTAATGATGATAGGGATGCTCCTGCAGGTAGTACTCTTAATTTTTTTGAATGTAAGTGTGGAGAACAATAGACTGAGCATTTAGTACTCAATACAATTTGTTGAGAAGTTTCTAAGTGGATTGCTCTTTGTATTCCTCCTGCAGGTAAATAAATAGGACCAATTAAAGCAAACCCAATTAAACAAATATTTTTTAAATAAGTTGTAATCATATATCTAAAGCAGCCATATCAAGATCTACGCTATGTGTCTCAATAAATTCTCTTCTAGGTGCAACTTTATCTCCCATTAATATATTGAAAATCCGATCAGCTTCTAGTGCGTCTTCTATCTCTACTCTCTTCATCATTCGTGTTTTCGGATTCATTGTGGTGTCCCATAATTGCTTGGGCATCATTTCGCCAAGCCCCTTAAACCTCTGGATATTATAGTTTGCTTTTTCTCCAAATTCCTCTATTGTTTCTTTCAGCTCTTTTTCGTTATAACAATATTTATGATTTTTACCTCTTTCAACTTTATACAAAGGAGGACAAGCTATATATATATAACCTTTTTCAACCAATTCTTTTTGATATCTATAAAAAAATGTTAATAGTAATGTTCTTATGTGAGCGCCATCAACATCCGCATCAGTCATAATTACAACTCTGTGATATCTGAGGGACTTCACATCAAATTCCTCACCTTTAATACCTAAACCAAGAGCAGTTATTAAAGATTGGATTTCAGTATTCTTATAAATGCGAGAATCATCAGTTTTTTCTATATTTAAGATTTTACCTCTTAAAGGCAAAATTGCTTGAAACTTTCTATCTCGACCTTGTTTCGCCGAACCTCCCGCAGAATCACCCTCTACAATATAAATTTCTGATTCCGAGGGATCTCTAGAACTACAATCTGCTAATTTACCTGGGAGAGTTGAGCTTTCTAATACACTTTTTCTTCTGACTAACTCCCTTGCTCTTCTAGCCGCCTCAGCAGCATTAAAAGATTGAATAGCCTTTTCAAGAATTAGATCAAGAACATTTGGATTAAACTCCATGTAATTAGACAAAGATTCGCCGATAAGAGAATCAACAATACCTCTAACTTCAGTATTACCGAGCTTTGTTTTTGTTTGACCCTCAAATTCAGGATCTGGAACTTTTACCGACAATACAACAGTTAATCCCTCTCTAATATTTTCCCCTGCCAAATTCTTATCAGCTTCTTTTCTTTTTGATCGTTTTTTCGCAAAAGTATTAAAAGTTCTCGTCAAAACAGTTTTTAAACCTTCAATATGAGTTCCTCCATCAATTGTTCTTATATTATTAGCAAATCCTAGAATATTATCTGAATAGACATCTGAACACCACTGCAATGCAGCCTCTACATATACGTTATCTTTTTGAGAATCTACATAAATTATTTCTGGATGAATAGAATCTTTTTCTGCATTCATATATTGAACATATTCTTTAATACCTCCTTGATAAAAATAAATTTCTTCTTTATAAGAATTATCTTTTAGTTGCATTCTTTCATCACGAAAAACTATTTTTACTCCACCATTTAAATAAGCGAGTTCTCTTAATCTTGAAGATAAAATAGAATATTCAAACTCAATGCCTCCAGTAAATATAGATGTATCAGGTTTAAATACAATAGTTGTACCTGTTTTATTTATTTTCGATTCTTGTTTTTTAGAGGACAATTCTCCTTTTGAAATACCTTTTTCAAATCTCTGATTAAATTCTTTTCCATCTCTTAAAACAGTTACATCAACCCATTCACTCAATGCATTCACAACTGATATACCTACTCCATGCAAACCACCAGAAACTTTATATCCCCCACTTCCAAATTTACCCCCAGCATGCAAAACGGTCAAAACAGTTTCTAATGCACTCTTACCAGTTCTTGGATGTATGTCAGTTGGGATACCTCTTCCATTATCTGATATTAAGGCTGAACCATCTTTTTTTAATATGATTTCAATATGATCACAATGTCCTGCTAGAGCTTCATCAACAGAATTATCAACAACTTCATACACCAAATGATGTAGACCTCTTGGACCTGTGGAACCTATATACATCCCTGGTCTTTTTCTAACCGGTTCTAAGCCCTCTAATACCTGTATTTGCTCTACACCGTAATCGTTAGAGACCTTATTAGTGCTTTTTTCCTCACTCATTTAAAATAGAAATAAAATACAACAAACCTTTTTCAAAATATTAAAATAAAGGGTAGTGATTTAAATCTAACATTGGTATTTGTGTAAGGCTTGAAATAATTGAATAATTTAATCACTTCTACAATATAGTCAAAACTTTCAGTTCAATTTATAAATATGTTTTCTTCAAAACCTTTAGTAATAGTATTATTAGGACCTACCGCAAGCGGGAAAACTGATTTAGCAATCAATTTGGCAAAATATTTTCAAATGAATATTCATAATATAGATTCGCGTCAAGTTTATAAAGAAATGAATATTGGGACTGCAAAACCGACACAAGATCAACAAAAACAAGTAAAACACTACCTCATAGACATCGAAAGACCAGATAAGCATCTTAATGTAAAACAATTTCAAGAAATAGCGATGCGCTCAATCAATAATGAAATTAAAAGTCAACAATTTCCATTCCTTGTAGGTGGAAGTGGTCTATATTTGAATTCAATTATTAGTGGTTTTATAACACCAGGAGTCCCACCTCAAAATTTCCTAAGAAAACAATTCTTAAAAATAGGTCAAGTTGAGTGTTGGAATTTATTAAAATTATGCGACCCACAAGCGACAAGTTCAATAAATTTCGCTGATCAAACTAGAACCATAAGAGCTCTTGAAGTCTTCTACGCTACTGGTAAACCGATATCATCACAACAATTGAGAAATCCCCCGCCTTGGAAAATTTTAGAACTTGGCCTTGATAGATTGGATTTAAAAAAAAGAATTTTAACAAGAACAAAATCAATGTTTAATAACGGAATAATTGAAGAAACAGAAAAGTTAATCAATAAATATGGTCAAGATCTACCATTGTTAAAAACAATTGGATATCAAGATGCGCAATTTATATTAGAAAACAAATTAAGTATTGAAGAAGCAGTACTCAATACAACAAAAAAAACTATAAAGTTTGCCAAAAGACAAAGAACATGGTTTCGTAATAAAAATAAACCAGTTTGGCTAAATAGCAAAAACCCTCTAAAAGATGCAATAATTAAAATTGAGTCTGCAATTTGCTAACTTATTAAAAAATAGATTAATTCTTCAAACAACAAAAACTGAATGCCACCACGTCCACGCTTTGATCGCCGCGCTCCTGTAAGAGAGCTTCCAAATATAAATGAAAGGATAAACTATCCTGAGTTAAGAGTAGTTGACTCAGACGGGCAACAATTAGGCGTCATAGATAGACTTAAAGCATTAGAAATAGCATCAAAAAGAGAGTTAGACCTTGTTCTAGTCAGCGAAAAGGCAAATCCTCCTGTCTGCAGAATTATGGATTATGGAAAATATAAATTTGAGCAAGAAAAAAAAGCTAAAG
>CETH01123729.1_pt1 | contig 15204 bp, 15 predicted proteins | sample 361461 | NCBI WGS metagenome assembly CETH01 (sample SAMEA2622695, study PRJEB7988) | marine metagenome | isolation source: saline water (ENVO:00002010), including
TTCACGGCAAGGAGGATTAGTTCAACCGACATCAGAATGATGATTACGTTCTTCCTATTAAGGAAGATACCGAATACACCCAGAGTAAACAGGATTGCCGCAACAGTAAGGTAATGAGAAAGGCCGATTTCCATCATCTTAGACGCCACTCCCCGGTTCAACGTGGCGAATTTCCAACGATTCCTCCCGCGTCCGCGCTACTTGGTCGGATATTTTCTGCCTTTTCACCCCGTCTCGAGTACGCAGCGTAAGGACGATCGCCCCGATCATTGCGATTAGTAGGATCAGTCCAGAAGCCTGAAAAAGGTAAATGTAGTCGGTGTACAGAACCTGCCCGATCGCGTGAGTGTTCGTAACCTCCGTCGCCGGCGGTGTTGGCGCCGCTGCGCGGCTGGCTGTATCAGGGGCAACGACCCAACTGCCAAGGATAAGAACCAGTTCGGCAAGTAGAACTAAACCAACGAGGGTACCGATTGGCAGGTACTGAAGAAAGCCTTGCCGCAACTCTACGAAATTAATGTCCAGCATCATTACGACGAAGAGGAACAGAACAGCGACGGCGCCTACATAAACGATTACCAGAATCATCGCGATAAATTCTGCTCCCATCAGCACAAAAAGGCCGGCGGCATTGAAGAAGGCAAGAATTAGAAATAGAACTGAATGTACCGGATTACGCGCCGAAATCACCATGACGGCTGCGGCGATTGCAATCACCGCAAATGCGTAGAAGGAAATGGCTTCAAGAATCATACTACGTGCTTACCTGTAAGGCGCCTCTGCTGACAGACGCTGCGCAAGATGCCCTTCCCATCGTTCGCCGTTGTCGAGCAACTTCTCCTTATTATACATTAGTTCCTCGCGGGTTTCGGTCGCGAATTCAAAATTGGGTCCCTCAACTATGGCATCCACCGGGCAGGCTTCTTCGCAAAAACCGCAATAGATACATTTGGTCATATCAATGTCGTAACGCGTGGTCCGTCGGCTACCGTCGGCGCGGGGTTCCGCCTCAATCGTGATCGCCTGCGCCGGGCAGACCGCCTCACAAAGCTTGCACGCGATGCAACGCTCCTCACCGTTTGGGTAGCGACGAAGGGCATGTTCGCCCCGAAAACGCGGACTCAGCGGTCCCTTCTCGAAGGGATAGTTCACTGTAACTTTAGGCTTGAACATATATTTCAGCGTCAGTGCCATGCCAGACACAAGTTCTGTTAACAGCAAAGCTCGAGAGGAGTTTTTGAAAAAAGACATACGCGTTTCTCGTCCTTAACCACCGGCCGCCGGCAGCCAATCGAATGCAATCAGCGCACCGGCCGTGATAACGACCCAAACTAGGGAAAACGGCAGGAATACCTTCCAGCCGAGCCGCATCAGCTGGTCGTATCGATACCGCGGGAAGGTTGCCCGTACCCAGAGGAATACAAACAAACACATCGCAATTTTAAGCGCAAACCAGATGATCCCTGGGATCCAAGTAAACGGCTCGATATCAAATGGTGGCAGCCAGCCGCCAAGGAATAACACCGCTGTCATACCGCTCATCAATATCATGTTCGCGTATTCGCCAAGGAAGAAAAGTGCAAAAGTCATAGACGAATATTCAACATTGTAGCCGGAGACGAGTTCCGCTTCCGCCTCTGGCAGATCGAAAGGATGCCGGTTCGTCTCAGCGAGGGCGGAGATGAAAAAGATGATGAACATCGGGAACAATGGCAACCAGTACCAAGTCCAGAATCCACCGCCTTGCTGAGCCATAACAACATCAGTCAAGTTCAGTGAACCGACGCACATGAGCACGGTAATAATTACAAAGCCGATGGCGACTTCGTAAGAAACCATCTGCGCGGCAGAGCGAAGTGCACCGAGAAATGCATATTTTGAATTACTAGCCCAGCCGGCCATTATGATTCCGTAAACGCCCAGCGACGAAATCGCAAACAAATACAGGACCCCTACATTTATATCCGCCAACACCCAACCGGCATCAAACGGGATCACTGCCCAAGCAACAAGAGCGAGGATAAAAGTCAGCATCGGCGCAAGGATAAATACTACTTGGTTGGCCCCTGAAGGAATGACAGTCTCCTTGACCAAGAGCTTTAGCCCGTCAGCAACTGGCTGGAAGAGACCGAACGGGCCGACAACGTTCGGCCCCTTGCGTAACTGCATCGCTGCAATGACCTTACGTTCTGCAAGCGTCAGATAGGCAACGCCACCCATGATGGGCAGAATAATCAGCAGTATCTGGCCGACAATTATCAAACCTGGCCAGAGATATCCGTCCCAGAAGCTAGCCATCAGTTCCCGTTTTCTCTTCGTTTCGGATAAAGGTTTCCGTACAAGCAGCCATTGTCTTGGACGCTCGACTTATCGGATCGGTCATATAGAAGTTCTGCACAGGACTTTTAAAGGGGGAACTACTCATGTCACCACTGGTCGAAACATGGCACCATTCAGACGGCGTCAATGTGTCAATTTTCCCAAGCGCCGGCGAAACTCCCACCATATGCGTACGCAAATCGCCAATATTGTTATAAGGCAGGGTTTTCCCGAGCGACTCCGAAAGAGCGCGCAGGATAGTCCAATCTTCGCGCGCATCTCCGGGCGGGAATGTCGCGCGCCTTCCGCGCTGCACCCGACCTTCGGTATTCGCGTAAGTTCCGTCCTTTTCTGTATAGGCCGCACCTGGCAAAATTACGTCTGCGGCGTGAGCGCCAGCATCTCCATGATGTCCCTGATAGATAACGAAAGCATCGATCAGTTTAGAAGTGTCAATTTCATCGGCACCAAGAAGATAGACCAATTCGATATCACCCGAAGCGGCACCTTCCAGAATACCCGCGACATCACGCCCGCCCTTTCCAGGTACCAACCCAAGGTCAAGACCCGCGACGCGTGACGCCGCAAGATGAAGGATATTAAATCCGTTCCAGTCAGCCGACACCATCCCAGTATCGCTTGTGATTTGGAACACCTTGGCCAAGATTGCCGCCCCATCGGCACGGGCTAGCGCGCCCTGTCCAACGATAATCATTGGACGTTCAGCGGATTTTAATGTTTCGCAAAATGGATGTGTCCCGTCGGCAATTTCCCGAAGCGTCTGTGGCCCGGCACCCAGATGTTCAGTGCGGTAGGTTAGATCGACATTCTCGCCGACAATTCCCACCCGAAAACCACCGACGCTAGCGCGTTTGCGCAATCGCGCATTGATGATTGGTGCCTCAAGTCGCGGGTTGGAACCAACAATAAGACAGGCGTCGGCATCTTCGATCCCGGCGATTGTTGTATTGAACAAATAGCCACTGCGGTTATCCGCTGAAAGCTTGGCTCCATCCTGGCGACAATCGATATTCGGAGATCCTAGCTCATCCATCAACCCTTTCAGCGCCACCATGGATTCAGCATCGCACATATCGCCGGCAATAGCCGCAATTTTGCCTCCGTCAAGCCCGCTTATCTTCCTAACAACAAGGTCTAGAGCTTCTTGCCATGTCGCAGGCTGCAATTTGCCATCTTTCTTGAGGTAAGGCTTATCGAGACGTTGACGAGCCAACCCGTCACACGCATATCGGGTTTTATCCGAAATCCATTCCTCATTCACATCTTCGTTCAGCATTGGCAGAATTCGCATGACTTCGCGCCCGCGGCTGTCTACCCGGATGTTGCTGCCAACGGCATCCATAACGTCGACTGATTCCGTCTTGGTAAGTTCCCACGGCCGCGCTTCAAAGGCATAAGGCTTGGACGTCAGCGCACCGACCGGGCACAAATCGATAATATTAGCCGATAACTCGGATGAAATTGCGGCCTCCACATAGGTGCCGACTTCCATGTTTTCGCCCCGGCCAGTTGCCCCCAGAACCTCCACTCCGGCAACCTCGGTCGAAAACCGAATACAACGCGTGCAGTGAATGCAGCGGGTCATATGAGTTTCAATTAGCGGGCCTAAGTTCTTGTCTGCCACTGCACGTTTGTTCTCGGAAAAGCGCGAATGGTCGAAGCCATAAGCCATTGCCTGGTCTTGCAAATCGCACTCACCCCCCTGATCGCAGATCGGACAGTCCAGCGGATGATTAATCAGGAGGAATTCCATCACTCCATTACGCGCCTTTTTAACGGTCTCGGTGTTGGTGCGGATGACCATCCCTTCACCAACTGGCATAGAACAAGACGCGATGGGTTTCGGTGCCTTTTCCATCTCAACAAGACACATACGGCAATTTCCGGCGATCGAGAGGCGCTCATGGTAGCAGAATCGGGGAATTTCAACTCCGGCCTCCTCGCAGGCCTGAAGGACGGTGATGCCGTCCACTACTTCGATTTCGGTACCGTCGATTGTGAGTTTAGCCATGCCCTTACGCCGCCGTCTTCGATCGCCGCAACTTGATGCGGTCTTCGATTTCGTTTCGGAAATGACGGATTACCCCTTGAACAGGCCAAGCCGCCGCGTCGCCCAGCGCACAAATCGTATGACCTTCGATTTCGTAGGAAACATCCAGCAGCATGTCGATTTCTTCGATATCGGCGTCACCAGTGACCAAGCGTTCCATCACACGCCACATCCAGCCGGTACCTTCGCGGCATGGGGTACATTGTCCACAGCTTTCGTGCTTATAGAATTTCGACAGCCGTGCGATCGCCGCGATAATGTCGGTTGATTGGTCCATAACAATGACAGCGGCCGTGCCAAGTCCAGATTTTACTTCGCGCAAAGAATCAAAATCCATCAGAATGTCATCGCAAATACCCTTCGGAAGACACGGCACCGAGGATCCACCCGGGATAATCGCCTTCAAATTCTCCCACCCGCCGCGTACGCCACCTGCATGTTTTTCGATTAGCTCCTTAAGCGGGATACTCATCTCCTCTTCAACATTGCAAGGATTGTTGACGTGCCCAGAAATGCAGAACACCTTGGTGCCTGTATTATTCTCTCGACCAAAACCTGCGAACCAGGACGCCCCCCGCCGGCAAATCGTCGGCGACACAGCTATGGTCTCAACATTGTTGATCGTAGTCGGACAGCCATACAGACCGGTATTCGCCGGAAACGGTGGCTTGATCCGCGGCTGACCCTTCTTGCCCTCCAAGCTTTCTAGAAGAGCTGTTTCTTCGCCGCAAATATAGGCCCCGGCGCCGCGATGAACATATATGTCGAAGTCATATCCAGAACCGCAGGCATCCTTACCAATCAAACCTGCTTCATATGCTTGGTCGACGGCCGCATCTAGAATGGCCGCCTCGTTATAGAATTCGCCGCGTACGTAGATATATGCCGCATTAGCGCCCATCGCGAAGCCGGCAACGAGACAACCTTCGACCAGCTTGTGCGGGTCGTGGCGCATGATGTCGCGATCCTTGCAGGTACCAGGTTCAGATTCGTCCGCGTTTACTACTAGGTAGTGTGGTTTGCCAGTCGGTTCCTTCGGCATAAACGACCATTTCAGGCCGGCTGGGAAGCCCGCACCGCCACGACCACGCAGACCGGAGGCTTTCATCTCGTCGACGATCCAGTCCCGGCCCTTGGCCAGGATATCCCTCGTGCCGTCCCAATCACCCCGTTTCTTGGCCGACTCGAGCCTCCAATCATGTAGACCATAGAGATTGGTGAATATTCGATCTTTATCGTTCAGCATGCCGCTAGTCCACTGCCCTGGTCAGGGTAGTTGGTCCGCTCGCTGGCGCCGACTTCTGTCGGTCGATCATGGTGCCCGCCGCGGGCTTTTCACCCCTGCGGAAAGCCTGGATCAATTTGCGTGCGTTTTCGGGATCAACATCTTCGTAATAGTCATCGTCGATCCATATAATCGGTGCATTGACGCAGGCCCCGAGGCATTCGAATTCACCCAATGAAAACACACCATCTTCGGACGTCTGTCCAATCTTACAGCCAAGTTCGTCCTCGCAGGCGGCGACAATATCAGTACTCCCCCGCAGCCAGCACGGCGTCGTTGTACAGACGCGTAACTCATGTTTTCCCCGGGGCGTATCGTGATACATCTCGTAGAAAGAGACCACCTCGTATACTCGGATCGGCGCCATTTCGAGCATGTCTGCTATATGATCCATCGCCTCGCGTGGTAGCCATCCACCGCACTGACGCTGAGCGATATCTAACAAGGGCATGACAGCGCTGGCTTTCCGGTCATCTGGATATTTAGCTATATGCTTGGTCACCAGGACCGAGTTATCGGCGTCAAATGTAAATATCTCGGGTTTTCCGCTCACCGGTCGATCTCCCCGAACACGATATCCATGGACCCGACGATCGCTACCATGTCTGCCAGCATGTGTCCCTTCGACAGGTAGTCTGTCGCTTGCAAGAAGGCAAAACCTGGAGCACGAATCTTGCAACGATACGGTTTATTCGTGCCGTCAGCTACCAGATAGACACCGAACTCCCCTTTTGGCGCTTCAACAGCCGTATAAGTTTCCCCGGCGGGGACGTGATAGCCCTCCGTATAAAGTTTGAAGTGATGGATCAGTGCTTCCATCGACTGCTTCATTTCGCCCCGGCGTGGCGGCGTGATCTTGTTATCCGTGGTCCGAACCGACCCACCGGGAATATCATCGACGCATTGCTCTATGATACGAAGGCTCTGTCTCATTTCTTCTACCCGAACAAGATAGCGGTCAAAACAGTCCCCGTTTTTGCCAACCGGAATATCAAAATCCATTCTGCCATAAACGTCATAAGGTTGGGATTTACGCAGATCCCATGGTACGCCACTGCCGCGAAGCATCGGGCCGGAGAAACCCCAATCGAGCGCCTCATCCTTTGTAACGACTCCAACGTCGACCGTCCTCTGCCGGAAAATTCGATTTTCGGTAAGCAGCGATTCAATGTCGTCTATGACCGCCGGAAAGGTTTCGCAAAATTCGACAACGTCTTCGAGTAATCCCGAAGGCAAATCGCGATGGACCCCGCCGGGCCGGAAATAGGCTGAATGAAACCGTGCACCCGATACGCGTTCATAGAATCCCAGAAGTTTTTCGCGCTCCTCAAAACCCCAAAGGAGCGGCGTCATGGCACCTACATCTAGTGCGAAAGCACTTACATTCAGAATATGATTTAGGATCCGAGTGATTTCGCTGAAGAGGACACGGATGTATTGGCCGCGCAAAGGCACCTCAATACCTGCGAGCTTCTCGACAGCTAACGCAAAAGTATGCTCTTGGCACATCGGCGAGACGTAGTCTAGCCGATCAAAATACGGAACCGCCTGCAGATAAGTTTTGTGCTCAATCAGTTTTTCAGTACCGCGATGTAGCAATCCTATATGGGGATCACAACGCTCGACGATTTCGCCGTCCATTTCTACCACAAGTCGAAGTACACCATGCGCTGCTGGGTGCTGCGGACCGAAGTTCATCGTAAGGTTTTTAATTTCTGTCTCAACCATCAGTCCGTCTTCCCCGCTGCGTCTTGTTCCGCCTTTTCATCTCCGGGAAGAATGTATTCCGCTCCTTCCCATGGGCTCATGAAGTCGAAGCTACGAAAATCTTGTGTTAGTTTAACAGGTTCTCGGATGACACGTTTTTGTTCCTCGTCGTAGCGGACCTCGACGTAACCAGTTAGAGGAAAATCCTTCCGCAATGGATGCCCTTCGAAGCCATAGTCGGTAAGCAGTCGGCGAAGGTCTGGGTGATCGGTGAAAAAAACTCCAAACATGTCCCAAACTTCACGCTCAAACCAGCCAGCGGCGCTGAATAGTGATACTACCGATGGCACGGGGGTTTTTTCGTCGGTCGAAAGCTTGATCCGGATGCGCTGGTTGTGGGAAAGGCTTAGAAAGTTGTAAACGATCTCGAATCGCTCTTCGCGCTCAGGATAGTCAGCCGCGGTGATATCAACGAGAACCTTAAAAAGACAATTAGAGTCATCGCGGATCAGCTTTAATAAACTAGCCAGACCATCAGTTGAGGTCTCCAGAATTAGTTCATTCAAGGCGATGTGCCAGGAAGCGACCCCTTTATCAACTTTGGCCGCGATGTACCCACCTAGATCGTTAAGCACTTCGTCCATTAGTCAGTCTGGTCCGCTGGTTATCGCACGATTGTACTGGTACGGCGGATTTTCTTCTGCAACTGAAGAATACCATACAGCAACGCTTCCGCCGTAGGCGGACAGCCCGGGACATAGACATCGACCGGAACGATGCGGTCGCAGCCACGCACCACCGAATAGGAGTAATGATAATAACCGCCGCCATTGGCGCAGCTACCCATGGAGATTACCCATCGCGGCTCTGCCATTTGATCGTAAACCTTCCTAAGGGCCGGAGCCATTTTATTGGTTAACGTACCGGCGACAATCATGACATCGGATTGTCTCGGACTAGGGCGAAATACAACACCAAAACGGTCAAGGTCATACCGGCTAGCCGCGGTATGCATCATTTCAACCGCACAACACGCCAACCCGAAGGTCATTGGCCAAAGCGAGCCGGACTGAGCCCAGGAAACCAGTTTGTCCATCTGGGCAACAACGAAACCCTTATCGCTCAATTCGTCGGTTACGTGACTTAGGACTGAATCCTGCTGCGAACCGGGTTTAAGCGGTGCGTCTACTCCCATTCAAGTGCGCCTTTCTTCCACTCATAGATAAAGCCTATCGTCAGAACCCCGAGAAAGGCCATCATCGACCAAAACCCGAAAATACCGATTTCCGAGAGAGAGACAGCCCACGGGAATAGAAACGCGATTTCGAGATCGAAAATAATGAATAGAATTGCCACCAAATAAAATCGGACATCGAACTGGCCGCGGGCGTTATCAAACGCGTCAAAGCCGCATTCGTAAGCCGAAATTTTTTCTGGATCGGGTCGTTGTTTAGCAATGATAAAAGACGTACCTAGCGCAGCAATCGCCATACCTGTCGCAATCCCAAGAAATATTAGGATCGGCAGATATTCACTTAACATGTCTTGCATTAGATAATCCCTGACTGGCACCCTGCCCCAAGGGTCCCGGAGAGAATTCGAACAAAGTTAGCTGGTTAGGTCAACCAGTGCATTTTATATTGTCCAGTGAACGCTCAGTTGAGCGCTTTATAAGGTTAAAATCTATAGATTTCAAAGCTTTTGGGGCGAATCAGGTTACTTTGCTACAGAACAACTTTTCGATAAAAAATACGTAAAAAAAAAGGGATCGGATTTTTTTAAACCGCTCCCTTTAATTAGATACCGTAAGCTAGTTTAAGTATCACGGTTCTCGATTAACTCAAGGAGTTTTGGCGGTGACATTGGTAGCGACTGCGGCCGCACACCGATAGCGTCTCCTATTGCGTTACCTATAGCTGCCATCGTCGGAACCACCGGAACCTCACCAACTCCTCGTAGACCGAATGGATGGCGGGGGTTTGGCACCTCCACGATAACGGTATCGATCATCGGCACGTCGGACGTTACCGGCATGCGATAATCAAGGAAGCCTGCATTCTGAAGCCGCCCATCCTCTCCATAAACGTATTCCTCGTTCAGCGCCCAGCCTATTCCCTGTACGGCACCTCCCTGATACTGCCCTTCTACCTGTAGCGGGTGTATCGCCTTGCCAGCGTCTTCAACGACCGTGTATCGCGTGACATCACAGCGGCCGGTTTCCTCATCGACCTTAACATCGACTATATGAGCACCAAATCCCGGTCCGGCACCGGTCACATTCATAGATGTGCTCGCGGTTACTGCACCGTGCGACATAGTCGTCTGCTTGGTAATATCAGCGATAGACAAAGGTTCAAATTCTCCAACATTCGCACTGGCGGGCCGACATTCACCGTTTTCGAAGATAATGGCGTCCTCCGGTACATCCCATATTTCAGCCGCTCGCCGAACAAATTGATCGATGCACTGGCGGGCATTATCGACTACGGTCATACCCACTGAATATGTCGTCCGGCTACCCGCGGTAACGCGATTAAACCCAAGAGAATTGGTATCGGCCATGGTGATCCGAACCTTAGCCACATCAATCCCGAGTTCTTCCGCAGCCATCATAGCGATAGAAATACGCGATCCGGCAACATCTGCCGTCCCGGTAATGATCGTCACCGACCCATCCGGGGCAATATTCATTGAAGTCGAGGTTTCGCCGCCGCGGTTAAACCAAAATCCGGTCGCGACACCTCTTCCCTCACCCTTTTTGACTGGTGATTTGTAGTGATCGCATTCTTTTGCCGCTTCCAACGTCTCTACAAACCCGATGGGGCCCAGGGTCTCGCCATAAATAGTGGTATAGCCCTCGGTCACGGCATTCTTCAGCCGCATATCAATCGGATCCATGTTGATCTTCCGCGCAAGTTCGTCAATCACCCCCTCGACTCCAAATACAATCTGCGGCACGCAGGGTGCGCGGAACGAATTTACCTTGGGCCGATTCGAAACTACCTCGAAAGACTCGATGTAAACATTTTCGAGGTCGTATCTCGTAAACATCGCATTTGGCGCGTTGAAGTACATTGAACCGCTGAAAATGCCGGTCTGGAAAATCAATCTGCCCTGAGCGGCAGTAATCTTACCATCCTTGGTGACCCCCATCTTTATCTTGTAGCTGGTCCCAGATACCGGGCCAGTCCCCCGAAAAACTTCGCTTCGGCTGAGCACCATCTTGACCGGGCGAGATGCTTTCTTGGAAAGCTGAATCGCGATCGGCTCTGGATAGAAACCGGTCTTGCCACCAAACCCGCCGCCAAGCTCCGACTGTTGAACGTTGATCTTAGATGCATCAACCTTGAGGATTGCTGACAAACGGTCCCGATATACGAATGGGGCTTGGGTACTGCACCACAATTCGACCTGTCCGTCTTCAGAATATTCGGCAACGCAACCCTGCGGTTCAATGTACCCCTGATGCATTGGCTTGGAATCAAATTCCTTCTCAACTATCACGTCAGCCTCGGCAAAGCCTTTTTCGATATCCCCCATCTGACTGACCATACGCTCAGTCACGTTGGTGGGGTTATCATTCGGCTCGTCAAGCCCTTTGGTTCGGATGTGATCATGCAAAATTGGGGCACCTGCTTGCATCGCATCAACGGGATCAATCACGTGCGGCAAGACCTCATAATCCACCTTGATTAGCTTTAATGCCCGCCGAGCGATGGCGTCACTAGTAGCAGCAATAGCAGCAACGGGATGACCATCAAATAATACTTTTTCTCGCGCCATTGCTGTCCGTGTCATATCTCCGGCAACTGAGCCGGGCTCAATCTCGGGAAAATCGTCACGCGTAACGATAGCCTTCACACCCGGCAGCGCACTAGCTTCGCTAATATCGATAGACTTAATGGTCGCGTGTGCGTGGGGGCTCCGCAGCGTGCGGCCGTAAAGCATTCCTGGAAGAAAGAAATCGGCGCCGAACTTCGCCCGACCGGTAACCTTGTCAAGCCCGTCATGCTTGACCGGATTACCGCCGACGATCTTCAGATCACGCTGGGGGTCATATTTCGAATCTTCGAGAATAGTCGCCATATCAAGCTCCTCTCATTTCTGCCGCCGCTGCCATAACTGACCGAACAATTTTATCGTATCCGGTACAACGGCATAGGTTCCCGGCTAACCAAAAACGAGCTTCTGTCTCGGTCGGGTCCGGGTTACGTTCCAACAATGCCTTGGCCGCAATTAAGAACCCCGGAGTGCAGATGCCGCACTGCAGGCCATTAAGTTCTAGGAAGTTTCGCTGCAGCGGATGAAGGGTATCGCCGTCGGCCATTCCCTCGATCGTTTCCAACGACTTCCCGTCTGTCTCCGCAGCCAACACGAGGCACGAACACACCAACTCACCATCCATTATTACGCTACAAGCGCCGCAGTCACCGGTTGAACACCCTTCCTTTGTGCCCGTAAGTTCCAACTCGTTTCGTAGCACGTCGACAAGGGTTTGCCCGGCCTCGGCGAGATATTCATATTCGTCGCCGTTTACCGTGGTCGTCACATGTACCTTCTTCACCATCAGTTTTCCTGTGCCCTTTCCAATGCCTTCAAAGCTGCCCGCCGTGCTATTACGCCGGCCGTCTTGATCCTGTAGTCGCGTGTACCCCGCTTGTCGCTGATTGGATCACAGGCTGCACGAACCGCAACCACCATAGCCTCCAGCGCCGCATTATCTACTTTGGTACCTATGAGGGCATCAGCAGCATCTGGAACTAGAAGCGGTGTCGACGCCACGGCACCAATCGATATACGGGCCGCGATGCAGTTACCACGCTCATCTAGGGTAAGACAGACACCCGCACCTACCACGGCAATATCCATCTCAGTCCGCGGGGTTAGCCGTAAATAGCAGTCTCCGCTGTGCGGTGCTTTTTTCGGAAATGAAAAAGAAACGATAAACTCTCCACGGGAAAGCGACGTTTGACGCGGGCCAGTCACGATATTTTCAACCGGCTCCTTACGCATGCCGTCGGGTCCGATGATGTTGGCAACCGCCCCAGCCGCGATGATCGCAGGAACGCTATCGGCCGCGGGTGATGCGTTACAAAGATTGCCGCCAATGCTTGCCCGCCCCTTAACCTGAACCGATCCGATCAGTGCGACGCCTTCGCAGACCCCAGGCCAGGCCGCAGCGAAATCCGCATTATTAATTACATGCATTCCGGGCACCGCGGCACCGACCATCCAAGCACCTTCTGTTTCCGACATGATCCTAACATCAGAAATATTCTTTATGTCGACTAGAACCTCTGGTTCGATAATCTCTGCATGCAAAAGCACTAAGACATCCGTACCCCCTGCCAGCACCCTACCGCCGCCATTTGCATCACGAAGCAATCCAACAGCAGCATCCAGAGTTTTCGGCGCCTCGTAACGCATCTCGGTCATTTGGTCTCCTCCCCGTGCATTCGCCTATCTGCGAAGGATTAGGTACAGAACCACTTTACCGGATTTGCTCGATACTTGCTAATAAGGAGTTCTGTGAAATATTAAGCGGTATGGAAATTGAAATCTAAACCCATTGTTAACTGCGGTGAATAACCTTTCCCTATATAAATTGCTCATGTGGACTTAACTAGTTTTCTAAAATTCCCTTCCCATAAATCAACAATTCGCCATTTCCCGGCGCTGGTCTATTATGCTTCTACAAACATAATTTTTTAACCATTGCTCTAACTTTCAACATAAATGAAACGTATCCCGTTATTTATTCTCACCGGCTTCTTAGGAAGCGGAAAAACGACTTTGTTGAATCAGCTTCTACGGTCTAAGCAAATGCGAGGCACCGCTGTTCTGGTGAATGAATTAGGTGAGATAGGCATCGACCATGAATTGGTGGTAGGCGCAAGCGACGATATTCTTTTACTTGACGGAGGTTGCCTATGCTGTCGACCACAAGGCACAGTTACAGATGGGATCTCTAGATTACTCAAATTGGACCCGCGGCCGGAAAATATAATCATTGAGACATCAGGCGCTGCCAACCCCTACCCAATTTTAGAGAATCTGAGCCAATACTCAAATAAACTAGCGAAATTGAGCGATCCAATCGTGATCACAGCCTTGGATTCTACCTCCTACAAAAAAACGTTTTCAGAATTCCCCGAAGCCAGTTTTCAAGTAAGCGCTGGTGATATTATCGTTATTACGAAAACCGACGTCTCTCCTGAGTTAGAGCGAGAAGAAATTGACGAAGAAATTCGCCTAATAAATTCTTTTGCTCTGATTTCAGACACTAGCGAGTTTAATGCGAATGACAAACTTATCGCAAAATTTAAGACCTCATATTTTAGTCCGTCATTTATCCCCCACACACCCGCCTCACTTGCGTCCCAGATTCATGGTGAAAGAGAATTTCAGACAGTGGGTAAGCAGTTCTGTGGATATTTAAATGCTGAAAAGGTCCAATCCTGGATTGATAAAACGCTATCGCAATATGGGTCAAACCTGCTTCGTGTGAAAGGAATTCTTCATTTAGAGGAAGTCGGCCGACCCGTTACTCTTCAGTGCGTTCGGGACCATGTTTTTCCGATGACGGAGCTCGAGAACAACTTTATTAATCCCGGGCGAAATACAATCACAGCAATAGGCTGGGGGATGCATCACGAACTAATCTCAGAAGCAATTGACGATCTATCTTTGATGGCTCGTGATTAAACTTACTCCTGTTCTATCAAGACAGGTGAATATATTAATTAATTTCGAGCAAAACCTTGTTCAGAATCTGCAAGCTGGCGTCTACTGCACCTAAACGAACAGAATCTCGATCACCCTCAATTCTGCGCCTCTCTACGATACGCTTTTCTTTTTTAATACTAGATACTGCAATATAACAAGTTCCTATTGGGTCCTTTTCGTTTCCACCTGTGGGTCCAGCGTAACCTGTTATCGCAACACAAATACCCGCTCCCGAATGTCTAAGCCCGTGATCAGCCAAGGCCTGCGTAACAGGAGAACTTACAGCACCATACAATTTCGACAACTCAGGACTAACGTTTAATCCGGTGGCTTTTGCGTTAGCATGATAAAGAATAAAACCGCGTTCAAAAATTTCAGATGCTCCTGAAACTGATGTTAAGGCCGCTGCCAAAAGGCCCGAGGTGACTGTCTCAACCGTACAGATTCTAATTTCTTGAACGCGCGCAGAATTCAGCGCCCCTGCTGCCAAATTTGTTGTCTCTAAGGGGTACACCTAAACGTCAGTTCCTACTGAGGTATCCGTTATATCGATAAAAACATTCTTGATTTCTGTATAAAGTTTCAAAGCCTCCATACCCAACTCCCTACCGATACCAGACTGCTTTACTCCTCCAAAAGCCGAAAAGGTGCTGTAGCGGCTCGCGCTCCCATGAGAATTCACGCTCACCATCCCCGCCTCAATATCCCTCACCACACGTAAAGCACGGTTAACATCTCGTGTCCAAACAGAAGCATTAAGGCCGAAAACCGAATCGTTCGCAATTTGAATAGCTTCCTGTTCACTTTCAAAGGGTATCACGACAGCAACTGGGCCAAAAATTTCTTCCTGCGCTACTCGCATTTTATTTGTGACGTTTCTTATGATTGTTGGCTCAAAGAAATTACCCGAAGTTTGATGGGACGGACGATCGCCACCGACAACAACATCACCTCCTTCAGCGATACCCAAGGCAACATAATTTTTGACTATCTGCCACTGCGTGTCCGATATCAGAGGGCCCATATCTGTCTCTTTATCGAAAGGGTCTCCAATGTGATAGTCGCGCAAACCATCGACCATTATGTCTATCAAATT
>CETH01443738.1_pt1 | contig 15199 bp, 15 predicted proteins | sample 361461 | NCBI WGS metagenome assembly CETH01 (sample SAMEA2622695, study PRJEB7988) | marine metagenome | isolation source: saline water (ENVO:00002010), including
GGATCAAAAAAACCAAGAATTTTTGTTTTAGATTTTAAGGGAGATATAAGAGCTTCGGATACTGCTTCGCTAAGAGAAGAGGTATCAGCAATCCTTTCAATTGCTAATAAAAAAGATGAAGTTTTAGTTAGATTAGAGAACCCAGGAGGAACAGTTCATGAGCATGGATTAGCTGCTTCACAATTAATGAGGATTAGAGAAAAGGGGGTACGTTTAGTAATTTCTGTAGATAAGGTTGCTGCAAGTGGAGGCTATTTAATGGCCTGTGTAGCAGACCATATAATAGCGGCTCCATTTGCTATTATTGGTTCAATTGGGGTCATAGCACAGATTCCAAATTTCAATAGATTGCTAGAAGAGAAGGGTATAGATTTTGAGCAAGTTACTGCTGGTAAGCATAAGAGGACTTTAACTATGTTTGGGAAGAATACTGATGCTGCTAGGGAGAAGATAAAGGAAGAATTAGAAGATGTTCATGATTTATTTAAAAATCAGATAGAAGAGTATCGACCTAATATTGATCTCGTCAAGGTTGCTACAGGAGAACATTGGTACGGTATTAGAGCTTTGAATTTAAATTTGATTGATACAATAAAAACAAGCGATGATTATCTTATAGAAAGGTCAAAAAAGAGAGACTTGTATTTAGTATCCTATAAAAGGAAGAGCTCATTAAAGGATCGATTGTTAGGTGATGCAGAAAGTTTATTATCTAGATTTTAATTACAAATAAAAATGATACCTTTAAGTGATGATAATCCAGCTTATTCTAGACCTTATGTAACTCTAATAATTTTATTTATATGTCTATTTATTTTTCTCATACAAATTTCTCTTCATGAAGTTAATGATAGAAATTTTATTTATGCACTAGGCTTTATACCTGCTGTAACTTTCGGACATGCAGAACTTCCTTCCGAGTTAGTGTGGATTCCTTCATCATTGACAATTTTTAGTTCAATGTTTCTTCATGGGGGCTTCTTCCATCTTGCAGGTAATATGCTGTATTTATGGATTTTTGCTGATAATGTTGAAGATCGAATGGGGCATAAAAACTTCTTTATTTTCTATTTTCTTTGCGGGTTTGTTGCTGCTATGACTCAAGCGCTACCAGAAATTGGATCAACTATTCCTATGATTGGGGCTAGTGGAGCTGTTTCAGGTGTTTTAGGAGCATATGTTTTTCTTTACCCTAAGGCTAAAATACTTGTGGTTATCCCTTTTTTTATTTTTTATACTCTAAGACTACCTGCTTTTATTGTTTTAGGAGCTTGGTTTTTAGGTCAACTTATGAGCTCTTTTCAGGTCGATGATGGATCTGGAGGCATAGCTTTCAGAGCTCATATAGGGGGATTTATAGCAGGAATTCTTCTGATTAGATTTTTTGTTAGCAAGAAAATAAAACATAGACATACTGTTTAATTAGAGGGAGTAAATATGACTAGTTTAGCTGATCGTTTATTTAATTTTAAAAAAAATGAGCTTACCTCGGTTCTATATGCTTCGTTATTATATTTTTGTATTTTATGCGGTTATTTTTTTCTAAGACCTGTAAGAGAGGCTATGGGCATTTCAGGAGGAATGGGGCAATTGAGATGGTTATTTATAATTACATCGTTTGTCTCTCTAGGTTTAGTATTAATTTTTAGCGGTATAGTTAGCCAATTGAATAGGAGCAAGTTTATACCTATTGCCTACTCTTTTGTTATTTTCTGCCTCATCTGCTTTTCGGGGCTTTTATTTTATGATGTTAATTCAGGTGGAGGGTTTATTGGGTCTAGTGTTGAAACTATTTTTGCTAGAAATATAGGCTATGTTTTCTTCGTATGGTTAAGCGTCATCAACCTTTTTGTTAATAGTCTTTTTTGGGCCTTTATGGTTGATATTTTTAATGTAGATCAAGGAAAGAGAATATTTGCATTTATTGGAATTGGTGGAACTTTAGGTGCGATTTTTGGTGCTTGGGCAACAGATATATTAAGTAGCATGAGCACTTCTTCATATCTTCCTGTAGTCCTAATGTTAATCGGCGCCTTATTTTTTTTCCTATCAATAATAATTATGAAGAAGTTAGATAAATCAAATAAAGTCTCATCTTATTCTAATATTAATGATGATCATAAAACTAATAATCCAATTGGAGGAAGTTTTTCTGATGGCTTTTATGCAGTATTTTCTTCGCCATATCTACTAGGAATTGCTGCTTATATAGTTCTTATGGCTGTTTCTAATACTATGATCTATTTTACTGTTGCTCAAGGAGTTCTTGATAATAATGATACATTTAGTCAAAGAGTAGAAGGGTTCGCTCAATTTGATATGTTAGCTCAGATAGCTACTCTATTTACTCAGATATTTATAACTACTAGGATTATAAGAAAGATCGGAGTTGGGTGGACTTTATCTATTTTGCCATTAGTTACTATGGCTGGTTTTGTTGTTCTAGCTATTTGGCCCGTTTATGGATTAGTTGCAATATTCCAAGCATTACATAGAGCAACAAGATATGCTATTTCAAGACCAGCTAGAGAAACGCTATTTAGCGTAATTTCTCCTTCTGAAAAATATAAAGCCAAGCCTTTAATTGATGTTTTCCTTTATAGAGGCGGTGACGTAGCTGGAGCGGGAATTGATGGAATGTTAAGATCTTTAGGAGCTTCTTTAACATGGGTAGCTTCTGCCACAGTTCCTTTAGCAATAGCTTGGTGTTTCTTGTCAATTTCTTTGGGTAATGCTCAAAAAAAGAAAAATAAGAAACAATAATTTTTATTTTTTTATGACTAGTAATTTAATCAATATAGATTGGAGCTCTATTGATAATATATTTGTTGATATGGATGGAACCATACTCGATCTAGCTTTTGATAATTTTTTTTGGTTAGAGGCCATTCCAAAAAAATATGCAAATCAAAATAGAATAACTTTGGAAGAATCTAAAGCTATTCTTTTTCCAAACTTTAAATCTAAAGAGGGATATTTAGAATGGTACTCTATTGATTATTGGTCTGAAGAGCTACAGCTAGATATATATTCTATAAAATGGGAGTATAAAAATAGGATCAAGTATTTGCATAGAGCAAAAGATTTTTTAAAAATTTGTAAAGATATGAATAAAAATATTTTTCTAGTAACTAATGCACACCCAAGAACTTTAGAAATTAAAAATCATATGACATCAATTGAATTAATGGTTGATAGATCAATTAGCTCATTTGACTATTCTTTCCCAAAAGAAAATATAGAGTTTTGGAATAGTCTAAATAAAGATACTTATTTTGACCCATCCCGAACAATTTTTATCGATGATAATGAGGCAATGCTAAAATCAGCAAAAAATTTTGGTATTACAAATCTTTTAGGTATAAGAACTCCAGATTCTGGAAAGCCTGCTAATCATATATTGAATTTTAATTCAGTAGATGGCCTCTACGAAATTATAGATAAATACATTTAATTCTTGCAAAATTATGATTTACAGGTTACAAAGTAAATATCTAGTTTAGAAATTTCTCTTTTTTGTTCTCCTTTTATATATTTTGTGAGCTATTTATTAAGGTTTTTCTAAATTTTTTTGATCATAGGCTTGATCAATTCATCATTAGTTTATCCTTTTTAAAAAATGAGTTTTATATGGAGGTAATTTAAGTTGAGTAGTGATCTTATAGTGCATACGACCGATGACAATTTCGATTCAGATGTTATTAAATCTGATAAGCCCGTTCTTATAGATTTTTGGGCGGAATGGTGTGGCCCTTGTAAAATGATTGCCCCACTGCTAGATAATATTGCTGAAGATTATAAAGACCGTCTTAAGGTAGTTAAATTAAATATAGATGAGCATCAGAAGATTGCTCCAAAATATAATGTAAGGAGTATACCTACTCTCTTAATTATTAAAGATGGAGAAGTTGCTGGTCAGCAGATAGGCGCAGTTTCAAAAGCGCAATTAACAAAACTTATAGAAGAAACTATATAAAATTTATATAAGGAGCATACTTGGAAAATTCTAATAAACCTCACTCAAAAGATTATAAATCTCACTCAAAAGATTCAGGCAGGCCACCAAGAGATAAGAAAAAAAGAGGCCCTAGAAGAAAGAGACCTTATAGAGAAGAGTTTCCTGATGATGAAGCTTTTGAGATTATCCCAACAGAAGAACTTGAGTTGACAAAGAAGAATATGAATCTTTCTGAGTTAAAGACTAGGCCTATTGCTGATCTTCTAGAGACAGCGTCAAAAATGGGTATAGAAGGTTTAGCTAGATCAAGAAAACAAGATATTATTTTTTCAATCTTAAAATGCCATGCAAAAAATGGAGAAAATATTTTTGGTGAAGGTGTGCTTGAGATTTTACAGGATGGCTTTGGTTTTCTGAGATCTCCAGATAGCTCCTATTTGGCTGGACCTGATGATATTTATATGTCACCAAGCCAGATAAGAAAATTTAACTTAAGAACTGGTGATACTGTATCAGGTTTGGTAAGGCCACCAAAAGATAATGAGCGATATTTTGCAATGCTTAAAGTTGGACAAATTAATTATGATTCTCCAGATGCCATTAGAGGCAAGGCTCTTTTTGAGAATTTAACACCTCTTTTTCCTAAAGATAAGTTAGGTTTAGAGCAGGGAAATGGGAGCACGGAAGATTTAACAGCTAGAATTATTGACATGGTTTCACCTATAGGAAAAGGTCAGAGAGGTCTAATTGTTTCTCCCCCTAAAGCTGGTAAAACAATGTTGTTACAGAATGTAGCTGCCTCTATAGTTGAGAATCAGCCTGAATGTGAATTGATAGTCTTGCTCATTGATGAGCGACCAGAAGAGGTTACTGAAATGGAAAGGACGGTTAGAGGTGAAGTTGTTTCAAGTACTTTTGATGAGCCGGCAACACGTCATGTTCAGGTAGCAGAAATGGTTATTGCAAAAGCAAAGAGATTAACAGAGCATAAAAAAGATGTAGTAATTTTATTAGATTCGATAACTAGACTCGCTCGAGCATATAATACTGTAGTTCCTTCCTCCGGAAAAGTTCTTACCGGGGGTGTTGATGCTAATGCATTACAAAGGCCAAAAAGATTTTTTGGTGCTGCTAGAAACATAGAAGAGGGAGGCAGCTTAACAATTATTGCTACAGCACTTGTGGATACTGGTTCTAAAATGGATGATATTATTTATGAAGAATTCAAAGGCACTGGTAATTTAGAAGTTCACTTAGATAGAAGGATTGCAGAAAAAAGAGTCTTTCCTGCTATTAATATTAATAAGTCTGGAACAAGAAAGGAAGACTTATTGATTGACGATGAAGAGCTTCAAAAGATTTGGGTTCTAAGGAAAGTATTGCACCCAATGGATGAGATAGCTGCAATTGAGTTTTTACTGAATAAAATGCAAGATTCAAAAACAAATTCAGATTTTTTTGAATCTATGAAGAGATAGTTTGACTAATTACTCTCTCTTTCTATAGCTCTATATCCAATATCATTTCTATAGAAGGAATCTTTCCATTTTATTTTTTTTACTAATCGATAAGCTTTTTTCTGAGCGCTAGATACATTGTCCCCTAAAGTTGTTATACATAGCACTCTTCCACCATTTGTTATTGTCTTACTGTTGCTTATCTTTGTTCCAGCATGAAAAATTTTTGTATCGCTAGTTTGATTCTGGTTTAGCCCAGATATTTCATAGCCAGATTTATATTTTTCAGGATAACCCCCACTAGCCATCACAACACCTAGGGAGCTCATAGGATCCCAAATAGTTTTAGATGTGCCAAGCTTTCCTTCAAACGATTTCATACAAAGTGAAACAATATCTGATTTCATTCTTAAAAGAATTGGCTGGGTTTCTGGATCACCTAAACGGCAATTAAATTCTATTACTTTAGGCTGATCATTACTGATTATAAGGCCCGCATAAAGAAATCCTCTATAATAAATTCCTTCTTTTTGTAGCCCTTGAATAGTAGGTCTCATAATCTCATTCATTATTTTGTTATGAATAGTTTCTGTAATTATAGGTGCAGGAGAATAAGCTCCCATACCTCCTGTATTAGGGCCTAAATCTCCATCATCTCTAGTTTTATGATCTTGTGAGGATGCAAGTGGTAAGATATCCTTGCCATCTACCATTGCTATAAAGCTTGCCTCTTCGCCTCGCAAAAACTCCTCTATAACAATTTTTTTTCCTGCTTCACCAAATTTGCTGCTATTTAGCATTTCCTTAATTACTTTTTCTGCATAAGTTTTTTCATTCGCTATGATAACGCCTTTTCCTGCAGCTAGCCCATCTGCTTTAATTACAGCTGGAAAACCTATTAGATCTAAGAATTTGATAGCTGATTCAGAATCTTGGAAGGATCGATAATTTGCAGTTGGTATATTGTTTTTAAATAAGAGTTCTTTAGTAAAAGTTTTTGATCCTTCAAGACGAGCTGCTTTAGAGTTAGGGCCAAAACAAAGCAATCCCTTTTCTTCGAAATGATCTACTATTCCATCCACTAAAAATTGCTCAGGACCAACAATAGTTAATTGCACATTTTCAGATTTAGCTAAATGAGATAATGATTCTTTATCATAACTTGATAGAGATATATTTCTTACTTTAGGTTCATTGAGTGTTCCAGCATTACCAGGGGCTACCAATACTTTTGATACAAGACTAGATTGAGCAGCTTTCCAAGCAAGGGCATGTTCTCTTCCTCCATTACCTATAATTAGAACATTCATTTTAATGTCTAAAGTGACGCTTATTTGTCAGGATCATAGATATATCATTCTCATTTGCGGCATCTACTACTTCTTGATCTCTTATAGATCCACCTGGTTGGATTATTGATTTGATACCATATTTATCAGCTAAGTCAATCCCATCTCTAAATGGAAAAAAAGCATCTGACGCCAATGAACAATTTTTACAATTAAAGCCCATTTCTTTAGCTTTTTTTACTGCAAGTTTGACGCTATCGATTCTACTCATTTGGCCTGCACCCACACCAATAACTTGTTGATTTTTAACAAGAACTATTGCATTGGATTTTACATATTTAACTATTTTCCACCCAAAAATTAAATCATCTTTCTCTTGTTTTGAAGGCTCTCTGATAGTTGATATAGTTAAATTTATTTTTTCTAGAGGCATAGAATTATCAGCTTCCTGAAGAAGATAGCCGCCACCTAAGGATTTTAAATGTGTATCAGATAAATAAGGTTCTCCTGTCTCTAGAACCCTTATTTTCTTTTTTTTATTTAGTATTTCTATAGCTTTTTTTTCTATTTCAGGTGCAATTATTACTTCTACGAATTGATTATTAATTATTTCTTGAGCCGTATTTGAATCTAGAGGGTTATTGAATGCAATTATCCCTCCAAAAGCAGATATAGCGTCTGAATTATAAGCAAGTTGATATGCACTTAGATTTGATGAGGAAATAGCTGCTCCACATGGATTAGCATGCTTTACAATTACACAACCTATTTGCTCAAAGCTATTTACACATTCAAAAGCAGCTTGTGAGTCAACAAGGTTATTATATGATAGAGAATCTCCTTGAATTTGTTTTTTATAAAATAACATTTCTTTTTCATGTGTGTAGAAAGCTGCCTTCTGGTGAGGATTTTCTCCATATTTTAAATTATTATTTTTTTTAATAGATAAATGTATTTCTTCCGGGTAGTTTTTATCTTTAGTAAAACTATTATTCAAGTAATTGCTAATATTTCCATCATATTTTGCTGTATGGTTAAAGGCCTCTAGTGCTAGTTTTTGTCTAAATTCTATATCATTTCGACCATTTTTAATTTCACTCAAGGTATTTGAATATTGTGAGGGGTTAACTACTACCATAGTCGATTTATAATTTTTAGCTGCTGCTCGAATCATTGTTGGCCCCCCTATATCGATATTCTCAATAATTTCATTTAGAGAAGATTTAGGATCTAAAACTTTTTTCATAAATGGATATAGGTTAACAACAACTAAGTCAATTTTATTGATTTCTAGTTGCTCCAGAATTTTATTATCTTCAGGTTGTCTAGCAAGTATACCGGCGTGAATAGTAGGATGAAGAGTTTTAACTCTACCACCCATAATTTCTGGAAAGTTTGTTTTTTCTGAAATATCTGTTACAGGTATACCTGAATTTTTTAATTCTTTTGATGTTCCCCCTGTAGATATAATTTCAAAAGAGAGGCTAACTAATTGTTTTGCAAAATCTACTATACCGTCTTTATCAGAAACACTGATTAAAGCTAGATATTTATTCTTTTGTTTATTGTTAGTCACTTAATATTATAATGTTTAAGTTTTTTTCTGAGTGTGCCCCTGCTGATTCCAAGGATATCTGCCGCATTACTTTGATTTCCTTCAGAAAATTCCAAAATAGTTTTTAGCATTGGCTTTTCTATTTCTCCAAGAACCAATTGGTATATATTAGCTGGTTTGTAGCCGTTTAGACTATTTAGATATTTTTTTATAGCCTTTTCTGTTTCTATGCTAAGAAATTGCTTATTAATATTTTTACCAGTTTTATTTTTCTTATCTTTTTGTACCACAACGTTCCTCCCAGAACGTATTATCTAGGAATATGATTAATACTCAAAAAGAATAATTAATCTAACTTATGATTAGTCATATTAGATATAAATATATTCATATCCAATAATATCATCAAATAATATCAATAATAAGATTGATTTTTTATTTTTTATCTATTAAGAGGAAGAGCTATTAAGGAGCTGGATATTTTCTATTTAAGCCCAAGTCGTTTTTCTATATAGTGAATATCTGTTCCGCCTTTTTTGAATGCATCATGTTTAAATATCTCCTTATGTAATGGGATATTAGTTTTGATACCATCAATAATAGTCTCATTAAGAGCTGTACTCATTTGAGATAATGCAGATTCTCTATTTTCTGAATGTGATATTATTTTTCCAATCATAGAATCATAATTAGGAGGTACTGAATAGCCACTATAAATATGACTATCTACTCTAACCCCAGGTCCTCCAGGAGCATGCCACATAGATATTTTTCCTGGTGAGGGCATGAATGATTTGGGATCTTCCGCATTTATCCTGCATTCAAAAGCGTGCCCAGTCCAATTAATGTCTTTTTGTTGAAATGAAAGTTTATTGTCAGCAGCAATTAAAATCTGTTCCTTAACAATATCTTTTCCGGTTATCATCTCTGTTATTGGGTGCTCAACTTGAAGCCTAGTATTCATTTCTATGAAGTAGAACTCTCCATTTTCAAATAGGAATTCAAAAGTACCAGCTCCTTGATAGCCAATTTCAATACATGCTTTAATACAAAGTTTACCTATTCTATCTATTTCTTTTCTGCTTATTCCAGGAGCAGGAGCTTCTTCTATAATTTTTTGATGCCTTCTTTGCATAGAACAATCTCTTTCTCCTAGATGAACTACATTACCAAATTTATCAGCTAGAACTTGGATCTCTATATGTCTTGGAGATACTAGAAATTTTTCCATATAGACTTCATCATTTCCAAATGTTGCTAATGCTTCACTTTTAGTTACATCAATTGCTGTATGTAATGAGGCTTCAGTATTAACAACTCTCATTCCTCTGCCCCCACCTCCTTTTGCAGCTTTTATGATAATTGGGTAACCAATTTTTTTAGCTAAGGCAGAATTTTTATTATTATTATTAGTCAGAGATCCTTCAGATCCAGGAACGCATGGAATTCCAGCAGAAAGCATCGCTTTTTTTGCTGATATTTTGTCACCCATCATATTTATTGTTTCAGATTTAGGACCAATGAAAATAAACCCACTTTCTTCTACTCTTTCTGCGAAATCTGAATTTTCTGATAGAAAGCCGTAGCCAGGATGAATAGCAACTGAGTCTGTAACTTCAGCAGCAGCTATAATAGCAGGCATGTTTAGGTAGCTATCTGATGAAGGAGCTTTTCCGATACAGACTGCTTCATCTGCTAAGAGGACATGTTTTAAGTTTTTATCTACTTCGGAATATACAGCAACTGTTTTGATATTCAGTAATTGACATGCCCTAATTATGCGAAGAGCTATTTCTCCACGATTAGCTATTAGTACTTTATCAAGCATCTTTCTATAGTGGTTCAACTATGAATAAAACTTGACCAAACTCAACTGGGCTTCCATTTTCTGCGAGAATACTAACAACCTTACCTTTAGCTTCTGATTCTATCTGATTCATCATTTTCATTGCTTCTATGATACATAAGGTATCTCCAACATTAACATTACTTCCAATACTCACATATGGTTTGCCTCCTGGATTAGGACTTTCATAGAAAACTCCCACCATAGGTGACTTGATCTCTATACCGGTACTTGCAGATTGATTTTTTGTAGATTGCTGATCAATATTTTGATTTATTTGAATAGTTTCTTGCGACTTATTAGTAGTTTTTTCTTCTAAATCAGATTTTTTAGTTATTCTTATTGACTCTTCACCCTCAGAAATTTCTATTTCAGATAGAGAGGAGCTTTCTAATAACTCTATAAGTTTTTTTACTTTTCTTAAGTCCATTATTGTTTAATCCTAGTTCTATTTTTTTAAGTAACTTTTAGCAGCAACAAGTGCAGCTTCGTAGCTAGCCATACCAAATCCAGCAATTGTTCCAATAGCTATATCAGAAAAAAAAGATTTCTTTCTAAAGTCTTCCCTTTTATTAATATTAGAAATATGTACTTCAATGAAAGGTATTTGTATCGCAAGAAGAGCGTCTCTTATGGCAACACTAGTATGGGTAAATGCTGCTGGATTAAATATAATAATGTCGTATTCCTCGTCTTTTGATCTATGAATCGAATCTAAAATTTCATGCTCAGCATTACTTTGGATACAGGTTATATTATCACCAGCCTTATTACAGATTTCTTTGAGTGTTGTCTCTATTTCATCAAGAGTTATGTCGCCGTAGACATCCAGCTCTCTTTTTCCTAATAAATCTAAATTTGGACCATTAATTAGAAGAATTTTAGACATGATTTCTCAAAATATAATATTTTAAAAGATTATATCGTATTTTAACTGAATTTAGAAGAAATTATATTAGATTTAGTTCAAATTCGAAGCTTCTCTTGAATAATGCATCTTTTCTAATCCTGACTTTAAATCTTCAGGCAGCAACTCACCTATATGAGTTTCAGTAATCATACCCTCTTTTGTAATAAAAAAGGTTAATGGAAGGGCAAACACATCAATTCCTAACATCTTTGCAACTCCAATTGCTTCAGATTGACCTATTAAGATTGGATAATTAAAGCCTATATCATTGATAAAGTTTTTTACTGGTTCTAGCCTATCTACCGCTATACCAATAACCTGGGCTGAATCGTTTTGTAATTGGTACTCTTTAAGTAAAGGTATTTCCCTTAAGCAAGGGGCACACCATGTAGCCCAAAAATTAATTATTAGATCTTGGCCTGCCCAATTACTAATTGAAATTCTATTGCCTTCTATATCATTTAGCTCAAAATCTGACATTAATTTTACAGAATTGAAATTATTTTCTGATGATTTATTTTCTAGATAAATGTTTCGATAGCCAAAATATAGAGTTAGTGCAATCACACTCAAGATCATTGGAATTATTGTAGCCCTATTTTTCATTATTTATGTTTCTGTTAAATAGTTTAATCTTTGCATTAGTTGATCTTTAGAAATAAAACCTACAGTTCTTAAGTCACCAGCTTCTTCTCCGTTTTTATTATAAAAAAGAATTGTTGGTGGCCCAAAACTATTCAAGTATTTTAATAATTCTCTATCTGAGTCTGTATTGTCAGTTATATCTATCTGAAGCAACATTACTTCCTGAGATTTTTTGATAATTTCTTCATTAGAGAAAGTGTATCTTTCAATTTCTTTACAGGTAATACACCAGTCAGCAGTTAATTCTAGCATGACTGGCTTATCTATAGTTATTGCATTTTTTATATTTTCTTCTAGCTGTTCAATATTTTTAATAGAATAAAAATCAAGTTCATTTTCTTGGGGTGTATCTATCCTTTTGTTCCAAATTAATTCTGAGGGAAGAAATGGTCTTTGAGAGGATAATAAGAGATTGGCTATTACACTTAAAGAATATAAGCACACAGCTACCCCTAAGAAGAGTCCAGAGTAACTAGAAAATCTTTTTTTATTAATATGTATTTTAGTAAGAAATATTCCTATAGAAAAAATTAATATAGACCATAACATTGTTGTTAAATTATCTGACATTATTCTTTCTAACATCCAAATAGCTAATGCTAAGATTAGGAACCCGAAGCATTTTTTAATGTAGGCCATCCAATATGACGATTTGGGTAAGAGTTTACCAGCTGAGGTTCCAATAATAATTAAAGGCGTTCCCATTCCTAGGCTTAAAAAAAATAGAGAAGTGGAGCCTTTTATCACATCTCCATTTTGGCTTATTACGGCGAGTGTTGCTACTAAGGGAGGAGCTATACATGTAGTTACAATTAAAGCTGATAGGGCTCCTATTAAAAAAGTACCGAACAATGTACCCTTTTTTTGATTATTAACAACATTATTGATATATAGATTTAACTTATTTGGTAAAGTAATTTCAAAAAAATCAAACATACTTAATGCCAGCATTAAGAAACCCAATGAGAATGTAATTATAATCCATGGCTCTTGAAAGGCCGCTTGGAGTTGATATCCTAAAGTGGCAGCAATTGCACCACCTATTGTATATGTAAAGCACATACCCATTACATATGTAGAGGATAGGTAGAAGGCTTCAAAGGTCGAAACATTTTTTTTCTGACCAATAATGATTCCTGAGACGATAGGTATCAGAGGCAAAACGCAAGGAGTAAGGGAAAGAAGAAGGCCAAAACCATAAAAAGTTAATAGAACGATCCAAATGGGACTATTAACTATCATTTGTTTTAATCTATCTTGCTCTGAGATTATTGGTCTTTCATATAGTGGCGTATCAAATGAATATGTACTTGGTATAATTAAATCGATATTTTTTTCTATTGGGGGATAGCAAATACTATCTTTTTTACATCCTTGGTAATTAATTTGAAATGATGCAATAAATTCTTCAGGAGTCACTCTAGAGAAAGGAATCTTGATTTCAGAATAATTATAGTACACTTCAACATTTCCAAAAAATTCATCATAATTAAGAATGGATGGAGAAAAAGATGGATTACCTAATTGGATTTGATTAGCAGATGAAAAAAAGAATTTATCTTTATATAAATAGTAACCTTCTTCAATATTCCAAAAAATAGTTAACTCATTTGCTTGAGTAACTCTTGCCTCCATCACGAATGCTTCTTCTGGATCAAGAATATTATTAGTTGGAGGAGTGAACAAGCTTTGTGAAAATGAAATACTACTCATCACAACAAAAAACAAGGAAAGGGATAAATTTAATTTAATTTTTATTAAATTTCTAGATAGAAACATTTTCTTCTACCCATTTTATATATTCAAGGGACCCATTTGAAATCGGTATTGCGATTACTTCAGGTAATTCATAACTAGACATTTTTTTTATTAACGCCTCAACTTCGACATATTTTTTTTCAAGAGTTTTAATTAGTAACAATGATTCTTGTTCATTATTAATTTTTGATTTCCATAAAAAATAGGAGTTAATTTTATCAAATATATTGACGCACGCAGCAATATTATTCTGAGTAAGCTTCTCTGCTATCATTTTAGCTTCTTCTGGATTAGGACAGGTTGTGATAATAATTAGGGCTTTATTACTCATTTTTTTGATTATCTATTAAATCTTTTTTCTAGTAGGTAGCTAATTTAACAGATTTATTGATTTTTTTTTGAAATTACCCTTGAAATATAAAAGATCATCATTATTATTAGCAGTCTGAGTGGCTGAGTGCTAGTAATATCTCAGCTATTTATTTTATTTTTATATTAATCAATAAGTTATAGAGGGAGACCTAGTAATGAAAATTCGTCCCTTACAAGATCGTGTTGTAATAAGACGCACTGAGGAAGAGCGAACCTCTCCTGGAGGTATTGTTATCCCTGATTCTGCGACTGAAAAGCCAATTAAAGGTGAGGTAGTTGCAGTTGGGAATGGTAAAGCACTTGATAGCGGTTCATTAAGAGCAGTAGACCTAAAGGTTGGAGAAACTGTTTTGTTTGGAAAGTATTCAGGTACAGAGGTAAAAGTTGATGGTGAAGAGCTGTTAGTCATGCGTGAAGAAGACGTTATGGCTGTCATAGAAAAGTAACTCACCGTAGATTTTTTTATTTTTTTAAAAAGTATAGATTTTTGGGAGACTAGTGATTATGTCTAAAGAAGTGAAATTTGCTGATGATGCGCGTCAGCGTATGCTTCAAGGTGTTAATGTTCTTGCTAATGCAGTCAAGGTTACACTTGGGCCGAAAGGTAGGAATGTTGTATTAGAAAAAAGCTTTGGGGCGCCTACAGTTACTAAAGATGGGGTGTCTGTTGCCAAGGAAATTGAATTAGAAGATAAATTTGAAAATATGGGAGTACAAATGGTTAAAGAGGTAGCTTCCCAAACTTCTGATGCGGCAGGAGATGGCACAACAACAGCAACTGTTTTAACCCAAGCTATAGTTAGGGAAGGTTTGAAAATTGTTGCTGCTGGTTTAAATCCTATGGATTTAAAAAGAGGCATAGATAAAGCATCTTTAGCTTTAACTGATGAGCTTCAGAAACTATCACAACCATGTGAAGATGATAAATCAATTGCTCAGGTAGGAACTATCTCAGCAAATTCTGATGATGAGGTAGGAAGTATTATCGCAGAATCAATGGGTAAGGTAGGTAAAGAAGGAGTGATTACTGTTGAAGAGGGATCTGGTTTAGCAAACGAGTTAGATGTTGTTGAGGGTATGCAGTTTGATCGTGGCTACTTATCTCCTTATTTCATTAATGATCAAGCTAGTCAATCAGTGGAATTAGAAAATCCTTATATCTTAATTCACGACAAGAAAATATCAAATATAAGAGATTTATTGCCACTTCTAGAAAGCGTTGCAAAATCGAGTAGACCTTTGCTAATTATTGCTGAAGATGTTGAGGGTGAGGCGCTTGCTACATTAGTAGTTAATAATTTAAGAGGAATTGTTAAAGTAGCTGCCGTTAAAGCTCCAGGTTTTGGTGATAGACGCAAAGCAATGCTTCAAGATATTGCTATTCTTGCTAGTGGTCAGGTTATATCTGA
>CETH01184525.1_pt1 | contig 15187 bp, 16 predicted proteins | sample 361461 | NCBI WGS metagenome assembly CETH01 (sample SAMEA2622695, study PRJEB7988) | marine metagenome | isolation source: saline water (ENVO:00002010), including
TTTTTTAGTGAAATAAATGAGAATGCCATTAATCCTTAGTAACCCATCCAATAAGTAATTTATCGGAAGCAACTGCTAAACCACCAGGGGAAAAACTATTACCTCCAGCACTAAGAGTTCCAGCAGGAGAAACAGCATAACGAGTGCCAGGAGTTAAACCAGACTGATTACCAACTACGTTTCCACATAATTTAATAGTTCCTGTATTACCGTCACTGATTGCATCTTCTGCAAATCCTAGGAAGTTTTGATTATTAGTTGTTAGGTTATTACTTGATGCTGATGCTGATGCTTGAGAACCATATAATTCGTCACCGCTTGTCTTTTCTCTAAAAAATTCAAATCTATCTTTTGCAGATATATAATTAACTGCAGGATGTCTGGAATCAGTATTAGTCATAAAGGTTTGGTTTTCCAACCATTCAAAAGTATTACCACTAATAGTTCCTCCTGCTATAAGTCCTGCATAATTGCTAATAAATCCACGAACAAAAAGCCCTCTACTTGAGACGGCTGTAGTGTTGTTTCCGAAGTCACCTGCTTCTTGTGTGATCCAGTTAAAATCTTTAGTATGTACCGTTATAGTGTTGTTTGTGGCTACAGTCATAGCTGCACCTGCTAGCTTGCCGTCTGAAGATCTTCTATATATAAGAGCTAGCTTATCGTTAGTTGAGTCATAAGTAACACTAGCATTGGTGCCATAATCTGATCCACTTGCAAATGTAACTACTGACCCCCAGCTAACAGATCCTGATCCAGCACTTCCAGAGACAGTCCCTGCTATTGCTTTGCCACTTGTTCCAGCAGAGTTACATACAAGAACAAGTTTACTGTTGGTCGAGTCGTAAGCAAGTGAAGGAACCTGACCATTACCATGGTTTCCGATTCCAGTTTGAGCATCATTAGATCCTGAAAATGTACGACTAGTTCCACTACCAGACCAATCAATTACTCTGTAACAACTTGCATCGTTTCCCCAAATACTTCCATTTCCTTGCTGTCTCCAAGTAACAACAGTTCTAGTATCTGAAATTCTTACCGCATCAAAATATGCTCCACCTACGTTATTTGCAGACGTTAAAGTATTCTCAACACCAAGATCCCCATTATATCGGATAGTTCTACATTTAATTGGAGTATTTGAACCATTCCCAGTACTCCAAATAACAAGCCAATATCCATCTCCTACATACCTAACTCGAATAGGTAAGCCTGATTGAGCACTACCCGAGCTAGAAACCGTAGCAGTTCCAAATCCAGCGTCATGAGAAGAATCGTTACTCCATTTTGTAAAACGACCCTTAATTCGATTATTAGACTCACGCCAAGCATTAAAAGTTAGTCCAGTAGCTGTATAACCTGTAATGTTTGGACCGTAGTCACTACCGATATTGTCATATATATCTTGACTGAAATAAAGACGTGTTCCACCTGGATTGGTACAAACAGGAGGGTTTGCAACAACAGTTTGTGTTTGAACTTGCTCTGCCTTACCATTACTTTTAATAATTACTGGCTTGCCAGCAGCAATAGCACCATCGGCTACTAGATCAATAGAGTTACCTCCCGCTGGGACATTAGCCCAACTAGGAGCTGCACCGCTACCACCAGACGTAAGGACTTGTCCAGATGAACCGTAGTTAGCTCCTCCTATTCCAAATTGACCTGAATTTCCTATCCTAAGTCTTTCACTTACAGTACCTGACGTATTGCAGGTATGAAATAGCATGTCAGATGGTCCACCACTCCAAGATGGTCTCGATATCTCAATCTTCGCAATTTCTATGTCAGTTTCATATGTCCATTTAAGACCAACTTTTTGAGAAAAATCACTTACGGCATGGTTTGCTGCTTGAAATCTCAAATATTCATTTTTCAATCTCGTCGCACCACTAGATTCGATGCGAAGTCTTTCTGCACCGTTCGTCATTAATACAAGAGGTCTGCCAGTTCCAGATTGAATGGTTGCCTCATTATTAACTGCGTTACCGTATCCATCAACACCGATAATTAATTCTGCACTTAATCCAGAACGAGAGAAACGAATATGCTTACCATTGCTTCCATCACCAACAAGAACATTTCCACTAACACTGAGAGGTTCTGCTGGACTTGTCGTTAAAATACCAACCCGATTATTAGTACCATCTACAAATAATGTCGTACCATCGACTTTTAAGTTTTTGCCAGACGCAATTTCTATATGCTCACTAGATGTCCATGAATCGGTAGCATTTAACCAATTGAAAGTTTTATTAGTTGAACCAAGAAGGGTCCAACCCCCACCGTCGGCGGTTGTATCTGATGGGCTAGAAACCTTGCCTATGACTATATTTTTGTCTTCTACATCTAACGTCTGAGTATTTATAGTTGTAGTCGTACCATTAACAGTAAGGTTGCCTGATAATACACAATTGGTTGCAGAAATATCACCAGTAAAAGAGGCACCTCCAATAGGTGCAAATCCAGCCGATACAAATGCTGTTGATGCTGCTTTAGTACTGTTATCTCCTGCTGTAGCCGTTGGTACTGTTACTATTCCTGTGAGAACTGGATTATTCTTAGTAGCCAGATCAGCTAAGACAACAGTAATCTCGTTGTTAGAGCTATCCTCGTAAATTAAATCTTGAACTTTTAGATCACCAAAACTCATGAAGAAATCTCTACTCTCCCAATATCCTTATTTTAGTGGAAGTGTAATACGACTACTGGTATACGTTCATTAACGACGAGACTACTGATTAGCTTTCATTATCTCTATTAATTAATAGCTTTGTAGCACTAAGAGCTATGCCAGCTTTAATAGTTCCTGTAGGTGCTGCTGTAGTACCTAAAGAGCCATCTCCTAGAATGTAATAGGTCGATGCTGGCGTTAATCCAGATCTGGTAGATGTGTTTGAATTTACTTTTACAGTTACCTCTGCTCCACTACTAACTGAAGCTTTTGCGAACCCGATAAACCTAGCAGGGTCCATATTTGAATTATCTGGCGTATAACAGGTAATGCGACCGTCATCACCAGTAGTTTCGTTGTTATAAACAATGCCAAATCTATTGTCGTCAGGATTATTACATGAATCTATAAAAAAGGATTGATGGCTGCTTTGAATTGTTGTTGTAGATTCAACATCACATTGGTTTGTTGAACTGTTATATTTGAGTATTTTTAAGAACGATCCATTGGCACCATAATATGAATAAGTAACCATAAATCTATTAGCAGTTGCGTTATAAGAAACATTATATAAATTTGCAACATGTGAACCATAATTCTGACCCCCCGTACCATCTGTAATGTCAAATGTAGTTCCTGCTGATATAGAAGATCCTGAAGCTGTATATATTACGCCCCTAAGTTTGTTCTGATTGTACTGAGGCCAAATAGCAAGGAATTTATTGTCTACTGAATTGAAAGCTATTCTTGGCCCACAATTACTCTCTATGGTATCTGTACTTATTTCAGTCCCAGTATTACTACTTGGAGTTACACCCCAACTAGAGTAACTAAGGTTTTTACAACCTGGTCTATTATTAAGGTTTTTAAAGCATATTGAATAAATGTTGTTATTAGGACTCCAAACAATATCAGGAAGTGAATACTCACCTTGGTTTTGAGATGTTACGTCCAGTTCTGATGAATCAGTCATACTTGAAGTACTGCTGATATTGACTTTGATTAGTCTTGGTCTTCTGCCGTTGTTGAGAGCCGAATAAGCAATTACGAGTCCATGATTACCGCTATTGGTATAGGCCGCATTGTAACCAGACGTATTTGGATTACCAAAGTTAGCTGAACCTAAATCAGTTGCTGTAGCAGAAGTTCCAGTGCCAGCAACTGTTATGTATCCTCCCCTTGTGTAACCATTATTAGAATTATTTCTGTAGAAGTAAGCTATTTTTTGTAGTGATGAAACATAAACAAGAGCTATTCTTTGCTTTGGTGGATCGCTATCTCCTGAACCTGTACCTAATTGTGAGGCGTTTCCCCATACAATATTAGCTCCGCTCTGTGTCCCAACCATTGCATATGGTCTTCTGCTATCGTTTCGGTTGTAAAAAACACAAACATATTTATCAGCATTTTCGTCATAACCAATTGAAGCAAAGTCTTGAAAATCGTAATTACTTGGCCCCGTACCAAAACTAGTAGAAATTGACCCTATACCAGAAATGACACCTGTTATTTTTTCTGCTTGACCATTAGTTTTTACCATTATTGCGTCTTCTGCTGTTATAGCTTCAGATGCAGTTAGCTTTACTTCTGGAGCAGCCGATAAAGCTGTTCCATTAACATTGATTGCACCTACTACGTTAAGGCCCGAACTTGTTGTCTCAGCTCGCTTAATACCGTCAAAAAAGAGTTCTACGGCTCCGTTTGCATTAACACGAATACCATCTTCGGTTTCAGTTGCAAGTAATCTAAAATCTCCTGTCTTATTTTTAATATATCCTCCCGTCCCGTCATGCCACATCTGCATGTCATCGTCAGCACCAAAATATATGCTGCTCGAATCTGAGTTCATCGTGAACGCAGAATTATTACATAAACGGAAGCCTGCATTAAACGTCTCAAATTTTTTACTATTGTTAAAAAAGAGTTCTACTGAGGCGTTTTGAGTTGCCTTTAGTAATGTTTCATTAGATCCAGCATTTCTAAAAATAATTTCTGAAGTATCAATATAAATTTTTTCGCCATCTGCTGTATTGATTAAAAGATCACCAGCACCACTATGACTAATAACTGAATTATTATTTGTATGTCTTATTTTTAAATCTGAATTAGTACCTAATATTAATTGTTTCTCATCATTTAAATGTATATGCTCAGAAGAAGTCCAAGCATCAGTAGCGTTTACCCAAACAAATGTCTTATCGGTAGCACCCTTTAATTTTAAGCCTCCCTGGTCTGCGGTTGTATCACTAGGACTTGAAACCTTGCCGATCTCAATCAGCTTGTCCTCGACATCAAGTGTCTGAGTATTGATTATTGTCTGAGTACCGTTTACGGTGAGGTTGCCGCTAAGTACTAAGTCAGCGCCATTGATTGTCCCAGTAAATGAAGGATTTAATTTCGGTGCAAAGTTAGTCGTGACATAGCTCGTGACATAGCTTTGCGTCGCTAATGTACTCAGGACAACAGTGTTATCTCCAGAGCCTGTATTCCATATCAGATTTCTTACTCTTAGGTCCCCGTAAGCCATGAATAGGTTTCTTCTATTTCCCTATCAGTAGTTTAATTGAACTGGACAACCTAACGTCTACTCTGCAACGACTTCAGCAGGTGTTGCTTGTTCTAATGCGTTGATTTCTTCCTGAGCAATAGCTGTTTTTAATTCATCAACTGCTTTATTTGCTGCTTGGAATTTAGCACCTGCCTCGTTCTGCTCTTTCACTGCTTCAATTAGCTTGCGAACAAGTTCTTGATCTGCCATGTAATTTTAATATCGTATTCAAATTATAAGAGAATTTTCTCCTACTCGGCCTATCTAAAAGCTAAAAAATCATTTATTAAAATGGATGATCACTGCTGTTGCTAGTATTTGAACCATGAGCACTAATAGAACTTGGCGTTACAGTTGCATTTGTTGCGTCCCCTGGGTCGTTACAACATAAAAGTACTACGTTACTTGCTGTTGCCCCTTGAGATGTTTTTGTAAGAGGTGAAGTAGGTTTAGTGTAATAACTACCATTGTAAAGATTTTGACCTTTAACTATACGCAGATTAGATATTTTTCCATCAAAATATGCACCAACACCTCGGCCACCAATAGATAACTCATTTGTTGAATTTCCTCGTATGACTCCTGCTCCACTAGTACCTATCCGAGAACCATTCTTAAAGAATGAATGATCACCACTAGAATTGCAACACCATGCGAAGTGATGCCATTGACCTGTTTGGGTGTAATTATTCGTATCCAAATGCACAAGTGAATTGCTGGTGTTATACCAGTAACAGTCAAAGTCCCCGCCAACGAACTCGAACGCCCAAGCACCACCACTCCATCCACTATCGGTGACGTTATGTACAGGGATATCCCACCCATTACCGCCATGCTGATCAAACCTTATAAAAAGTTCAACAGTAAAAGCACCAGAGCCAATATCCCAAGCATTATTATCTGCAATAGCTAAATAATCATTACTACCGTTAAAACTGACTGATCCATATCCTGAAGGTGGAGCTTTGCCACCTACACCTAAAAGCATTTGTTGTGTAGGTGTCATATCAGCTCAACCCTGCGCCTGAGATGTAATAATAACCACCACCAGCGTGATAAATAGTCGCCATACCTCTAGTAGCGATCGTGCGATTTCCCGTGCTGCCATCTGCTGTGTTGTAAAGAGTCACACCGCTAGTAGTAAGAGTTTGATTTGAGCCACTATTGTTTACGATAGTAATCATTGCTCCAGCACCAGCACTATTAAAACCAGTATTTAGAAGCCATCCACCACTACTACATAAAACTGTATTTCCAGCGTCACTTGCTCCAAATGTGTATTGAGAAGAGCTAGAAACATGTCCTGTTTTTCTTAAATCGCCTTTGCTGTCTGATACCGTTCCAGCAAACGTAGCATTTTGGGAGCTATCTATTGTTAGGGCTAATGTATTTGTTGATGAGCCATCTGGTGTTGTTTTAAATATTATCTTTGATGGATAATCATTAGATGTCCATTCTGCTGCTGCTTCGCAGTAGATACCTGCTGTTCTTGAGAAAGCAGAGCCGGGATCATTACCGTAGAACTCAATACCTCCAAGAGATTCATTCGTTAAAGTAGTATCATTTCGACCTAAAACTATAATTCCACCGCCATTTGTATCCCCTACTACCTGAAGTAAACGATTAGAGGATGTAGTAATTGCAGTGGTCTCTCCTATAAGTACTCTTTGTGAACTATCAATAGCTAGGGCTGTTGTTCCACTAGAGGCTAAAGCTAAAGCATTGCTATTGTGATTGTATTGCACATACCCGGCAGACTCACCAGTGCCACTAGTTGCATCAGAGAAGTAAATTGATCCAAAGCCAGTTGCACTTGAACGAATTGTCATCCCTGTATTACCAGAGGTTGCAATCGTTAAATCATCAGCAGCGGAATCACCTTCCGTAGTCGTTCCTATAAGAAGTCGCTTGTTGGCTGCTAAAACTATATGTTCACTAGAAGTCCAAGCATCAGTAGCATTAACCCAATTAAACGTCTTTGTCGTAGAACCTAGTAAACTCCAACCCCCACCGTCAGCAGTTGCATCTGAAGGACTTGCTACTTTGCCTATCTCTATATTTTTGTCTTCTACCTGAAGTGTTGTCGAATCAATAGTTGTTGTCGTGCCATTTACTGTGAGGTTTCCCGAGAGTGTGAGGTTAACCCCTGTAATAGTGCCAGTAAATGCCGGGTCGGCAGGCGAAAAAGTAAGAGCAACTAGCGATGAACCTTCTTTTACATATAACTTATTTTGATCCTCTGCATAACTTATCTCTCCATCTTGAAGATCCGAAATACTACCATTTAAATTTGAAAAAGAACCTCTTGCTATTCTTACTGGTGTTCTTGTGCTGGGTGTTGGCATAATTAGCTACCGAAATCGCCTCCGTCAAATACATTCGCTGTACTTATCGTAGACGTTCCATTATTGAAGTTACCTCCATCAATCATAATTAAAGTTCCTCCTATCTCGCCCCAACCTGATGTATAGCCTTCGAACTTAGACGTTGTTGTGTTATACCTAAACATCCCTGCTGCTGCACTTCCTGGTCTTTGAGCAGTAGTACCAGCATTTAACTTCAAAGCTCCAGTATTGAAGAGATGAATGTTTATTAAATCAAGAGTGACATCCGTGCCTGAATCGTTGTACAGGAACTCGTCAATTTTTAGCTTTCCGTATTGTGGCATTTTAAAGAATCACCCATACTCTGTTAGCTGGAACCGTCACGACGGCATTATTTTGAATTGTTATCGGTCCTACTGAAACGGCGTTTTTATCGCCATCACCATCTCCAATTGTGTAAGAAGTCGTAACCGTGTATTGGTTTTCAAGAAACGACTCATCACTTCCGCCTCCTGTACCACCACCACTACCACCACCGCCAACTGCTGTCCAAGAATTTATGGAACCAGCTAGATATATGCTAGTACTTGAGTCAGTTGTGTTATGCCACCAATCACCTTCGTTCATCCCTGAACTAGGAGCTGATCCTTGAATATAGACTTTACTACCACCTACAGATTCCCAAGCACTGCCATTCCACATGTTTAACAGACTGTTTGTGGTGTCGTACCACATGTCCGCTGTTTGAGCAGTTGGCGCTGAGCCGGATCTATATATCCATGGAGTATTTAATCTATCACTAGCAATATCCAATTCACTTGGATAGCCATCTATATAAACTATTGGTTTGCGTGTTGCCATTTATTTCAGTTGTAATGGGACATCAATGTTTAATGCAAGTGTATTTGAATTTAATGCCTCTCCTATGAATACAACATATTGACCGCTGCTTGATGGTGGCGTAGTAGATATTGCTCCTGACCCATTTAAGAAGTAACGACTTCCAACTGTTAAATTTCCTCCACTCCAACCTGTTAAATCAATCTTTCCTGCAAAAGATAATGTCGCAGTACCATTTGCTGAGACGGTATCATTAACTAACCCTGCAACGGTCGCTGTATCTCGACTTGTGTTATGAATTGCTTTTGCAACTTTTCCATTGCTGTCTATATAAACAGCGTCACCTTTCGCTAGGTTTTCTGCGGCTGTTAACTCGATTTCTAATGCGGAACCACCACCCATCCCAGCAATTGCAGTTTGCAATGCTATTAGGGCTTGAATAATGCCTCCCGTGTTGCTGAGATACTCTACCGTCACTGTTCCTCCCGCTGCGACAATGCAAGCTTTAATGGCAGAGATAATGCCACCAGTATTTTCAGGGTAAGCCGCCATTTCTCTATTCTAAGGACTTCTAAGGAATGATTACTGGAGCGGTGTTTGACCCTCCTTTTACAACTTCAATCATCGGATAATCAACACCTCCAATATTTACTGTGGATTCAAATTTTTGTGTCGTTACATTAAAAATTCGGATCTCTTGCGTACCCCTCTTACACCACCAGTCATTTTGCCTGCACCAACTTATTTCTGGTTCTTCATGGTCGTTCCATAGCATTGGCCGAGCATCAGGTCTAATGTTATTTCTTACATCTGTACCTGGAAAGAGTTCTAGGCCAACAACTTCTGCTAGTGAAAGTGCATATCTATCGTAATTAATACGATGTCTCTCATTGTATTCATCGTAAACAGCGTCGCTAAAGCCTCTTTCAAGATTTGCATCTGTCAACATTCCACTTGTATTGTCTCCAAAATATTGAGTAGGAATATCATTTGGCTCATACCAAGGGATTCCACATTCCCATCTCATGGCATGCATGTGTTTACATTCTCTTCTCCTATCTACTCTGCTATTTAAGCTTCGCCATTGACGATAGTAGCCAGCACCTTGACTTTCCCATGCTGCTCGTACTGTTCTGCTTGCGTTAGGCATGGGGAACATATCCTGATCTGCATCGCCTTTTGGAAATTCTAGGTTTGCTAATGCTCCACCCAGATGATCAGGACAACAGCAAAACAATTTTGTCGATGAGATTAAGTAACGACCATTTTGAAATGTATGAGGATTTGCTGGGTCGTATTCTTTTTCCTTCCAATAAATCGTTCCATTCAATTCAACCCTTGTATATGCTCTTGAAAGATCAAAAAAGAGATGTCCACTAGAAGCATTTACATCTACAAGTGTTAACGCAAGACTTCCTACAGGCTTTGGAAGGACGTTATCTGGATAAGCTCCTGTAGTACCTGTATCTTCAAATTGATCACCGATAAAAATATTAAAAATATTTCTTAAACCAAAAGGAAGAACTGAGATGTCAAACCTTAAACGATGATTAGCAGGATCTGGGTCTGTAGCGAATACAGTTTGTCTGTTACTAGTAATAGTATTGGGTATAGCAATACTACCTCTTGTTCTTTGTCCTACATACCAAACCCTTTCTGGACTCTTTTCACTAGGAAACATCGTGACGATATCCTTTGACACACCAGTTACAGCAGGCGTAGTGAATCGACTATTGCTATAGATTGATAAATCATCCCAAGTCCTACCTGTTCCAAAATAGTAAGCCTGACCTAGTTGCCATCTTTTATAGTCCGATGTCCTGTTATAGGACTCTAAAATCGTAGGGAATTGAGCCGTACCATATAGTCCTAATCCTTTACCCTTACTTGGATATAAACCTTTTGCTTTGTTTACACCAATTCCTTTTGTCAGTGGTTGGAGCCCGAAACCTGTCCCTAGGCTTCCGAGACCTTTACCCATTATCTAAAGCTTCTCTCAGGATCGAAGTAAGTACTACCTCTTTCTTCTCCAGACCTTAGCCCTGCTCTTGCGTATGGTCTATCGTCTCTCACTCTTGGGCCAGCAGTGATTCTGCTTCTTTGTCTTGAACGATCGGATGTAGCAGTAGCACCAGATTTTAAGTCGCCGCGTCTTCTGCCTGGGAAGCTTCCAACACTAAAACCTCTTGTTAGCTGTGATGTCTCATCTGCACGCTGAGCGTTGATATAAGAATCTGCTTCTCGTCTTGCATCGTCGTAATCCGATTCTAGTTGTGCATATTTTTCTCGGTTTTTATCGAACTCGTTATCGTATTCTTCCTGAACGCCACCGTCATCAGTGTTATCAGTATTGTCAGTATTATCGGTGTTATCTGTATTATCAGTATTATCAGTGTTGTCAGTATTGTCAGTGTCGTCAGTGTTATCTGTATCATCCGTGTTATCTGTATCATCGGTATCGTCAGACACAGTACTGCAACTAGATCCATCCCAAGAGCCGCCAGATTGAGCACATGCATACTCTTCGCTACGTCTGATGTTTGCTAATACTTCTTCTCTTGTCGCCTTTGCCCCATCTCTCCCCTCGTTTGTTCCTCTGAAATCGCCTAACCAATAATTTCTTCCTTCTTCTCCTAGAGCCCTCCCAAGTTCTTCTTCGTAAATATCACCTAGCCATTTCTCGTTACTCCTCCCGATATTTGCTTTAACTTCTTCCCGAGTAGCGCCCGCTCCTAGGTCGCCCAACCAGTATTCCCGACCTTCATCTCCAAGATCACGATTTAATACTTCTTGGTAGGTCTGCTGCAACCATTCCTCGTCATTCAATCCTGCACCTGATGTGTCATTGATATTTTGATATTCATTACTACGTCTAAAATTATCGACAACTTCTTGCTTCGTTTGAGTACCACTATTAATTTGCTCGGCCCAATATTCAGCTCCATCGCTGTCTGGATCACGACCTAATTCAATCTTGTAAGTATCTTCAATAAACTGCTGGGTATCAGCTTCCTTATCTGCTTTAATTTGTTTTGCCTCGTCTGAGGCATCAAATAATTCAGCAACACGATCTGGTGATGTTTTACCAGAATCTATTTCTGCTTGCCAATAAGCCTTACCTGCTGCATCAGGTGCCCTACCAAATTTTTCTTGGTAAAGCTGATCTAAATATGCTCCTGTATCAGCAAGTGATGCCATGACCTAGAAGAAACCTCCTTGAGCAAAAACGTGAACTCGTGTATTTGCACTTGGAGCTGCGATTGCAGCATCAACTCCTACATACAACAACGCACTAGATGGGACGTATAATCCTGTATTTTTCTTATCAGTCTCACTTGGATAAGCTGCTGCTGTTGCTGCTGGACTAGCTAAATTCGGCACAGGAACACTTAGTGGTGGTAAGGGAATATTTGTCCTAGTACCAACCGCTGATGAAGCAATCGTTGCTCCGCCCACATATGCTGTATTAGCTGTTGTTATCGATGTTGCCGTTGTTGCCGTGCTTAAGAAAACTAAGACATTCCTAGCAGTAGTATTAGCTTCTAACGCGACAATCGAAAGACTATCAACAACAGCACCATCATTTCCAGAGCAATCAACAAGAACAACGCATCCCGCTGGAGACGGGGTATTGAAATTGGTTGATGCTGTTAAAGCTGCTGTCCCTCCAATTGTCGCGAATGAATGCAGTGGCCTATCGACCAACAGAGGCATTTTGTTTGAACTACTCGTTGCCATTTAATTAACCATCTATAGAAAGTTTACTGAGAATTCAATACCGGAAGATCTCAATCAGGTAGGAGAGATATCCCTGAGAGGTCCACTGTTCATTAAACCTATAGACGTACTCATTCCTTTTCTCTTTGCTTTCTCCTTTACAGGTTTAACTTTTCCAGCTCTTTCTACAGGAACTGGTGGTGGATCAAATGATGAACCCCTTTGATTAGGTCTTGTTAATGTAGGTGTTTCGTTGTTAATAATCTGCTCTCCATCGCCGTATGGATTTCTTCTGACGACTTGATCACCTTGCATAGAGCCAGCAGGATCTGCCGGGGCTGGTACTGGTTGGAATGATCTTATGTTCTGAGGATTGTTAGGCACTCCTCCTTTAGACCCAGTCAGGTAGCTATTGACCTCTCTTTCTTCTTGCTTATTGATGTACCACTCATTTGGTCGGAAAGATCTTTTCGCACCTTCTTTATACTTCATGTGCTCGGCTTTTTTAGTCATGCCACAGATCCTCCGAGAGTTTTAAATACATAATTAGGAACCCTGCCTTTAGCGAATGATGTCACCAATTCGTCGGCTGGGTTCGGGACGTTTCCAGGTTGTCCTCCGGGGGCAGGTAATTCTAATCCCGATTCGCCACCAACTTGTGGTTGCATATTGGAATTAAAGGCTGGATTAAAATCATCTTCTGTTGTTGTCTTAACCGACTGAGCTAACAAAGTAACTGGATCAGCAAAAGCGTTAGATCTATTTGTATCCGCATCAGTCAGGCTGGGAGCAAATGCTAAATCACCTGCTTCGGGATCGATACCAGAAATGTCTGCTTTCTTTTCATATACTGCTTCGCTTTGACTCGTGACTTCATCTCTTTGTAATTCAGGCGCTGGCTGTATCTCTTCACTACCGATTGGCTTTGTGCCCTCTACTGCTTGACTTTCATCGAATGATTTATTTCCTCTCGGCAAATTAATTGTGTTTGACCTTGCCAGTAAGTAACCAAGCCCTCCGCCTATCAAAGCGTTTTGAAGCTTACCGTCACCCAGAGCTAAACCAAGACCTGCTCCCATCACGGCACCACCAGCAGGATCAAGAAGAACCTTTCCATGCTGCTGAAGCATTTGATTCATCTGGCTTTGACGATTCCTTTCTGTCTGAGCTCCAGCGTTGTAAGTAGGCAGTACTTCTGGGCTGTTGTCACTTTCTCCAGAAGAGGTACCTTCAATGTTTTGTTTAGCCCCTTCGACATCAACAATACTTGAATCGTTATTTCCTTGCCTGTCAAAATACCCAGTTTCTCTGAGGACTTCTAGGGCTCTATTTTCTCTCCCTTGTCGATGGCGTTCTTGATAACTCTTATAAAGGCTTCCGTGTCCTCTAATTTGGTTTTCCATTTTGAGTGATTACCTCCAGTTTTGTGATCCAACGGCTTGTGCAATTCTTGTTCCAACTGCTGTATCAGCCGGACCTTTGATTGCCATGATGTATTCAGATCCAGATCGATCGAATGCGTATCTCCTTACCTCATCTCGTCGGTAGTTAGCGACATACAGAGTCTCGGCCAACCGATCAACTTCTCTGAGATAAACCTCTCGATAGGTCTTATCTGCCTTGATGGGATCTGACTGCATGATCTGCCTGTCAGTATCACCCGTAATCCGTTGGACCATGTTGGGCTGCGGAGCACTCTCAGTCTTGAAAATCTGGGAGAGTCTGTAGACCTTATCGCAACGATTTAGATGCTCAATAATTCGTTCAAAGAAATAGCTATCGGGCACCCGAGCCATTGCTTCTTCTAAACGAGCAATATCACCGGCAGGCAGATTCGCTCCGGTGTTGTAGCCAAGATGGAACCTTGTACGGCTTTTGTCGTAGTCGTTAAGTTCCAACCGTAAATAAAAGCGACTTTCGCTTTATTCTAGGCAATGTAAATAAGGTCTTCTTTAAATACCTCATCCCAATCAACTCTTGCAATTTTCTTAAGCTGCTCGAGCTTCTGAAATCTTTCTCCAGGTAAAGACAATCTAAGCTCAATAATCTTTTTAGCAGTTGCGTAACCAATACCTTTAACTTGCTTCGCTAATGATTCTGCTGTCGCAACATTCACGTTAAGCCGTGTATCTAAAGGTATTACTGCTTCTGGAATCTTGTCCTCGTCTTTTTCTTCCATCACGACTGGCTCGACCTTCTTACCTGTTCGACCTTTGTTTGGCTCGTACGAAACGAGATCGTCTAATGCAACATATTGAACTACGCCTGTCGCATTTTTCACCATCGCCCAGTCTTTGTCATGATGTCCAATAAATTCGACAACCTGACCGTTCTTTTGATTTTGATATAACGCCATAAATTAAAAAAGAGCACCCCGTTAGAGATGCTCTTATTGTAGTGAGAAAACCTAGTAATTTAGGTCTCTGTGATGAATGGAATGTATGTATCATCCAATCCAGCGACATCATCGTCTATGAAGTATGAGACTTCAACAATGATTGGTGTACCACCAGCTTGTGTAGAAGATAAAGCACTTCCAGCGCCATTACCTGCTGCATTACGAACATAGACCTTAAGAGTCTCTGCTCCTGAAAGAACTGCTGCTGTTACGATTCCTTTCTTCGCAGATGCTGGTGCAATAGTTGCACTCGCAACCGCAATCGTTGGAGAAGAAACAACAGAAGTAGTGATACTTCCAGCCGCTGAGCCAGCAGCATCCTTAACTGCGATGGTATCTGAGTTAGTACCAACTAGACCAGAAGCGGCAGTACCGACTCCAAGATCTTTACGCATGTCAGGAACACGGATACCAACGTGGTATACGCTTGCTCCTGCTGGAACTGTTAGTCCTGTGATGTTGGCACGAACTTTATCGTCGCCACGCATATCAGGGCTAGGGATGGTTACGTCGAACTCGGTAGCTCCAGTAGAACCAACAAGTGCAAAACCAACGACGTGATAGTAAGCACGTCCTGGGACAGCGACTACTGGCTGTCCTTGGTAACTACTTAAATTAGTAACCCAGTTACCGGGGTAAATCTTTTTAGCCATTATTAGTTACCTCCTCAATATACGAATGAGTAA
>CETH01075930.1_pt1 | contig 15162 bp, 14 predicted proteins | sample 361461 | NCBI WGS metagenome assembly CETH01 (sample SAMEA2622695, study PRJEB7988) | marine metagenome | isolation source: saline water (ENVO:00002010), including
ATAGCAAATTATCTTTATTTTCAATATCAATCAATACTGGGAATGTTGTGACATTTTGATCAACCCTAGACATTGGTTCAATTTTAGACACAACTCCCACAAATTTTTTATCTCTGTATGCTGAAACTTTTAAAGTAACTTCTTGACCAATAGAAATTTTACCAATATCTATCTCATCAATTAATGCTCTCACTCTCACATTATCAAGATCAGCCATCTCCATTAACAAAGTTCCTCCACCCACAGCTGATGTTGGAGAAGTAATTACCTGACCAACTTCAGCTGGTCTACTTATAACAGTTCCTGCAATAGGCGATCTCACACTGGTGTCATCTAAAGCTATCCTAGCGTTCTCAAGGAATACTTCTGCCCTAACAAGCTGAGCTCTTGCTGAAGAAAATGATTCTTGAGCATCTTCAAATGATTTATCGGAAATATTGCCTTCGTTATGTAATCTTTTAGAGCGTTCAAATTGATTTTTTGCGTTGCTTAAACGCACTTTGGCAACCTCTAAGTCTGCATTTGCTTGTGCCAGTGTGTTTGTTGGTGTTCTTTGATCTATTCTTGCAAGAACAACTCCCTCCTCAACGTAATCTCCAATTTCTGCACCTAGAAAAAGTATTTGTCCTGATGCTTTTGATTTGATTTCGATTGAAGATATTGCTTCTACTGTTCCTGAGGCCTCAACTGTTAATTCAAGCTGCTGAGATGCTGCTTCTTTTAAAGCATAAAATTTGAATTCCTCTTCATCTTTGCCTCCACCGCAGCCAAAAATTAATATCAACGGTATAAATAGACTCATACGTTTTAAAATCTTATTACTCATAATTTATCCTTTCTGATATCTGATTCTATCAAACCATCCTTAATATATATTACTCTTTGTGCTTCTGAGGCAATTTCATTCTCATGCGTTATGAGAATAATGGTTTGGCCTTGTTGATGAAGATTATGAAATAACTGCATCACATCATGTCCTGTCTGACTATCTAAATTTCCAGTTGGCTCATCAGCAAATAAAATAGAGGGGCTGTTTACAAGAGCTCTGGCGATGGCAACTCTTTGCTGTTGCCCACCAGAGAGTTCAGATGGCTGGTGACTCATACGTGACTCAAGTCCAACTTTAGAAAGTGTATCTTTTGCTTTTTTTGACTGCTCCTCTTTATTAAATCCAGCGTATTTAAGAGGCAACATCACATTATCCAGGGCGCTATTGCGGGCTAATAGATGAAAATTTTGAAATACAAAACCTATCTCTTTATTTCTTATGCCTGCAAGCTCATCAACATGTAAGGTACTGACTTCTTTATTGTTCAGATGGTATGTTCCATGGGTTGGGGTATCTAGACATCCTATAATATTCATAAGTGTTGACTTGCCTGAGCCAGATGGACCCATGATTGCAATAAATTCTCCCTTTTCTATAGCAAAACTCACACCTCTTAATGCTTCTACAGTTTGAGCACCAAGTAAGTAATGTTTGGAAAGATTTTTAACTTCTATAACATTCATGCTTGCTTACATAAAAATACAGGTATCTCTCTAGAGGTATTGCTCTGATAAGTTTCATAGTCGGGATAAAATGAACAAATTAATGGCCATAACTCATCCTTTTTCTCTTTAGACACCTCTTCCGCTAGATAGTTCCCATATCCATCAGTAGTAGTGATCTTTACAGCTGGGTGAGCTTTGACGTTGTAATACCAATTGGGATTCTTTGGCATGCCTCCTAGAGAGGCAACCAGTATTGGCATATTGTTTTGATGAACATAAATTAGGGGAATATTCCTTATTTTATTTGACTTAGCGCCCTTAGTTTCGACAACCATTATTGGAAAACCGCCCGGCCACTTATTCCATAATTTGCCTTTACTAAGCAAAAATATAGAGGCTTGGAATTTAGCAAAATATTTAATTATTCGCTTCGCGGTTTTAGCTTGCTTAATAGTATATTTTTCAGACATGGTTATAAAGATGTAAAGTTTACTTTACATTAAAAACATCACAATAAAAAGCTCGTAGGTTTTTAATAATTGTTACTAACTAGAAGGAATAATGCATATTTCTTATGCTTTATTGAAATGAAGCTATTCCAGTTTGAAAATTACCAAGAATCAACGCATGTAAATCATGAGTACCCTCATAGGTATTCACAGCCTCAAGATTCATAGAGTGTCTGACAACATGGTACTCATCAATGACTCCGTTTCCTCCATGCATATCTCTTGCCATCCTAGCTATATCTAGGGCTTTTCCACAGTTATTGCGCTTGATAAGTGAGATCATCTCTGGAACCATTTTATCTTCATCAATCAACCTGCCAACACGGAGGGCTGCCTGAAGACCAATAGTAATCTCTGTTTGCATATCAGCTAATTTTTTTTGAATCAATTGCTTGCTAGCCAAAGGATTGCCAAATTGCACTCTATCTAATGTGTACTGTCTAGCTGCATGCCAACAAAACTCGGCTGCGCCTATGACCCCCCAAGCAATTCCATATCTGGCTAAATTTAAACAGGTAAATGGACCTCTAAAACTTTGTGCAAGGGGTAGGACATGATCATCTGGAATAAAAACATCTTCCATAAATACTTGACCAGTGACAGATGCGCGAAGTGCAAATTTTCCACTCATTGGTTCTGCTTGAAGTCCCTTAAACTCTTTTCTGGCAATGAAGCCTCTCAATACTCCTTGCTCATCTTTGGCCCAAATTACAAAAACATCTGCAATAGGCGCATTTGTGATCCATGTTTTTGATCCATTTAATTTATAACCACCATCAACTTTCTTGGCTCTTGAAAGCATGCTGCCTGGATCTGAGCCAGCATCAGGCTCTGTCAGGCCAAAACATCCTACAAGCTCTCCTGAAGCCATTTTTGGGAGCAATTCTTCTTTTTGTTCCTCAGAACCAAAATTATAGATTGCATACATCGATAGCGATGACTGAACACTAAACGCAGATCGATAACTGGTATCAACTCTTTCAATTTCTCTTGTTATCAATCCATAAGCAACGTAATTTATCCCAGCACAACCATATCCTTTAATGGTTGCCCCTAAGATACCAAGATCACCCATCTCCTTCATAATTTCAGGATGAAAAATCTCATTTCTGTTTGATTCTATAATCCTTGGCATCAATGATTTTTGACAATATTCCCTAACATTATCTCTAATCATTCTTTCTTCCTCAGAAAGCTGATCATCAAATTTAAAAATGTCTTCCCAATTATTTTCCATAAATCATTACCCAAAAAAAAGCCTGAAACTAAGCCAGGCTTTTAATTATATTCGAGATTTAGAATTTATAATACAAATCCATCCCTATAGTTCTTGGATGACCATAAAAATCTAAGGTTAATTGTCCAAAACCAGGCCCAAATGGGATCATATTAACTACATATGACTCATCATTAAGATTTTTAATCCAAAAGGTTAGATCCAAATTATCCATTGGACTAGTCATCAATCTAAAGTCAGTAATATTCCTAGCCTCAACATGAGTTAATGCGGATCTTGGATCTAAGCTAGAGTATGGAAATGCATTATGCTCGCCCACTCTTGAATGATCCAATCTTACTCGATAGTTACCAAAGTCTTTCTCCAATGAAGCATAGATCATACTTTCTGGAGCATATGGAAATAATTCAGGGGCAAATCCATCTGGAGCCATAACTGACTCAGTATACTCACTATCTAAGTTTCCATAATTTAGGCTGAATTGAGTTGTGTCATTGAGCAATGCTACCATTTCTAGCTCAAAACCTGATTGCTCAGCTGAATTATTTAGAACTACAGATGCTGCAGCCTGCTCAGCAGTAAAGTATGCAACCTGCATATCTTCATGCTCGTTATCAAAGAATGCAGCATTGATTGAAACTCTGTTATCCATGTATCGCCCTTTTAAACCGAACTCAACTGATTCAATAAGCTCAGGACCATAACCTGCTCCTGCTTGTGCTGGATTGGAGGCTTCAGTGTTATATCCACCAGCTTTAAAACCATCAGCAGCTTTTGCATAGATGTTTGTTGTGTCGCTTAGTTGATGATTAATGATAAAGGTATTGCTGGTATTGCTGTCACTTCTTTGTTGATCAACAGTCCAAAATCCTGAATAAGATGCATATCCTTTTTTATCTTCTTCAGTTCTTCTTGATCCAACAGTTATATCTGTTCTATCGCTAATGTCAAATGTTAATTGAGCATAAAAAGCACTCGCATCGCCACCACCTGAATACTTTTGATCAATAGCAAATCCACCCAGAAAACCTGACTGCGGATTATCTGTAAATGCATCATCATCAAATTGATAATATCCAGCAACATAACTCATAAAATCATTTGATCCAGTTAACTGAAGTTCAACTGTTTTAGAGGAATAGGAAGTATGTCTTGCGGTATGGAAAATATAATGAGGTGTTCCATCCATATCTAATTGATCGTCCCAATCTAACTTTCGATCAGCTAAAGTTAGCTTTAATTCGCCAAGGGCTGTTTGACGTGTAATTATTAAATTGACACCTTCAACTACTGAAGTCTCATACATCTCATTATCTAGTGATGTATATCTATCTCTACCTAAACGATCATAAAAATGAAGAGGGGCTACCCATAAACCACCTGTGGCTGGAGATGGTCCAAACCCGAGCGCTCCAGCCCACCAATCAGCCATATTTCCAAGCTGAGGATGAGGTGGAGTATTATCTTGATCTGTCCAATCAAAAGAAAGATCTACCTGAGTATTCTCACCAGCATAATAGAGTGAAAATTTAAAACCTTTTGAATCAATAACATCTAACTCTTTAGTAGGCGGATTGATGTTATTTGGGATCACACCAGGTTGAGTTGCAGGTTGGTATGGTCCTGAATTGTTTTTTACGAAACCATCTCTAGATTTATTATGAAGAACAACTTTGGCAAAAATATCTTGCCCAATTTCATAATCTGCAATCAATCGACCTTGCTTAAGGCCATAGTTACCAATCGTAACTGCGCCTGAAACACCAGCCCCAGAAGGTTTTTTGCTTATAAAATTAACAGCTCCAGCTAGAGTGTTTCTTCCATAGAGTGTTCCTTGAGGCCCTCTTAAAATCTCAACTCTTTCTAAGTCAACAAGATCCCATATTCCTCCTTGCGTTTTACCCATATAAACCCCATCAACATAAGTTCCAACCGAAGGTTCCCATGTGATTGCTGGGTTCATGGCTACACCCCCACGAATTGCCAAAGAGGCTCCAGTATTATTAGCTGGCGCAGGTAGTAGCATCACATTAGGCGCAATTCCTTGCAAATCAACAACATTTTTTATATTTAAATCCTGAATAGTTGCTTCAGTCACTGCGGTAACAGCAATAGGTGTATCCTGAAGCGATTTCTCAGTCTTTTGAGCAGTGACAACCACCTCTTCGAGCTCAACATCAGCAAATGAGAAGACTGAAAAACAGACTAAAGGAAGAGCAAAAAATGTAAATTTTAGATTATTCATAGTATCCCCCATACGTAAATGAATGTTTCTAATATACAGTTAATCAGAACTTATGAGCATATGTCTAGTTTTTTTTAAAAAAATATCTCTAAACTCCTTCAATTCTTAGAATTCCAAAGCGAGGTGAAGAAAATTCTATGTTTGTTTTACTAAGTATTTTAGATGTTATTTCTACCATTTTGTTACTATTTCCACAGATAATAATTAAAGGCAAGCGATCTTGATATTGATAAACAAAATCTAGAATTTCATTGCTTGCATCTTGGTGCTTTACTCCATGCAAATCCAAATGAGTGATTCCTCTTTCAAGAAAAATCTTCATTAAATCAATATAGCAATTAAGTTTAATTGAGATTCGTTTGCACGGTCATCACATCCATTCTTCTTGCATTATGATGATCATAATCATAGACAATCTTTTTGCCCAGGCTAAGATTTGGAAATCTTTTAAACAATTCTTTCAACATTACTTCAGTTTGAGATCTTACCAATGTAACGCCTATACAGTAATGGGGTCCCTGCCCAAAAGAAATACTTTTATCATGATCTCTTCTAATATCAAATTTTCTTGGATTATCATATATCTTTGGATCCATACCAGCAGTGCTTGTAATAAGTTGTACCATCTGTCCTTTTTTAATTTCATGGCCATTTAGTTCTATGTTCTCAGAAGCATATCTAGCAAGGCCAGTCTTGCCTGATGATTCATAACGAAGTGTTTCTGAAATAGCTCCCTGAACAAGACCTTCATCTTTTTTTAACGCATCTAACTGATCAGGATGTTGCAATAGAGTTTTTATTAAATAGCTATGAAGATCAACTGCTGTATCTGAACCTGCCCCCAAGACAGCACCAACAAGAGCACACATTTCTAGATTTGAAAGCTTTGAACCCTGATCCTCTGCTAGTATTAATGTAGAAAGAAAGTCATCACCAGGATTCTTTCTTCTTTCATCAATCAGCTCATTTAATAGAATTAGTCCCTCAGGAACTCCCTTGATTGCATCTTTTCTCTCCTCTGGAGTTAACATAGGGTTTATACCCCTCACCACTCCATATGCCAAAGAATCAAAAATGGGAAATTTATCTCTTGGAATTCCCACCAAACTTGCAATGGCTTGAGTTGGAATGATTTCAGCTACTTCAGCTGCAAAATTAAAGGAATCTGGGGTTCCAATTTCGTCAAATCTTTCTTTAACTAGTGCAGAAAATCTTTCTTTCATTTGCTGCATAATTCTTGGAGAAAATGCAGGTAATGCCAGTTTTCTTAATCTCAGGTGATTTTTTCGATCCAGGAAAAAAAGGTTATTATTCATTAATTTTTCAAAGGGATCCATATCCTCAATAGCTTTTTTTTCTGGAGCATATTCCCACAAATTAAAATCTGTTGACAATCTTGGATCTAACAAACATTTGATAATATTTTCATGCCCTGTAACCAACCATGCTTGCCATTGATCAAATCGAGAAATTGGAAATTCTGAGCTTAATTTTTCTAAAGTTGGTACCGGATCATGAATAAATTCCTTTGATGAAGGATTAAAAAAATGATCGACAGTTTGCACGCTCATACTTTAATTCTTAGAAAATGTTAGGATTTGGCAAATCGCCTCTAGAGATAATAGAATCAACACGTTCTTTAAATGCTTGCTCGCTTTTTTCATTTACTGGATTAATCCAATATTTTCCTTCTAGTATTTGAGAAAGGCAGAATAATGCAACCTCTTCTGGCTCAGTTGTCTCCATTTCAATTCCCATAGAGCTCATCATTTCCAGCATATCTTCCACAGAAGAGATTGGATGCTCTGGCGCGTTTGGGTCTCTTGCCAGCTCTTCTGGGCGGTTTCGTTCAGCCGAAAATAGCTTGGTTCTGACAGTATGTGGGCCTGGAAAAAGGATTGAAACCTTAACATTTGCATCAGCCTGTTCAAGTTGAAGCTTCAATACCTCAGTAATACTGGACACTGAAGCTTTAGATGATGTGTAAATAGGTGTAGAAGGTAAATTAATAAATGCTCCATTACCCGAACATGTGTTGATGACTCTGGATTCTTCTCCATGAGCCAACATCCCTGGAACAAATGCTTGAATGCCATGCAACACCCCCATAACATTTACGCCATAAGCCCATTCCCAATCATTTGGTTTTGTTTCCCAAATTGGAAGCAGTTCTGCAGGGGCAACTCCTGCATTATTAAAAAGCAAATGAACAGGTCCATGCTCTGATTGACACCAGGCAGCAAGATCTTTCATAGAATCAATGCTTGAAACGTCTGCAACTTTACAACAAACATCAAGCGATTGGCTTGCAAGTAAAGCCATAGAACTTTCAAGACTTTCCTTTTCTACATCAGTAAGAACAACTTTTGCACCCTCTTTTGCCAAAGCTTCGCTAATTGCAAAACCAACCCCAGATGCTCCTCCAGTAACAACAGCTAATTTGCCATTAAAATCTTTCATGTTTATCCTTATGCAGAGTCGTATCTAGAATGCATAAATGGCACATATGACATAGCATCTATTTCTTCCATGACAGATGCATTTGAAGAAGAGGTTCCTTCCTCCCAAACCAAAGAAATCATTTCTTTAACAGGTAAATCAACAACAGGGTCTACAGGCGATTCTCGCAGTATGATTTCTCCATCAAGTTTTGTATGAACAGATTGAGTTCTATGCATATTAATCTTTACCAGTAAAGGATTTTGATCGACTGCTTTATGTTGTTCGCATGAAGGAAATACTTTGAAACAATATACTTCATCGGTAAATGAAGATGTTTCCAAAGAATCAGTCGCTTTACCTTTTAATTCCAGATACGTAATTCCATGCCTTGTAACAGTTGCTAAGCAATCATCGCCATCTTTTGATGCAGTCACATCTGCTATTTTTTTTGGCTCACCATATGTCTCTCTACCTCCAACAACCACTCCTTCAGTTTCCATAGGCATAGTGATTTCATAAATGCCTTCTTTGCCTTTATACATGCAGTTAACTCCAAAGGTAGCAGCCCCAAAATCCATGCCACCATTCAAGTCAACAAAGACACGAGAAATAACTATCCTTACCATTGGATCAGAATGTGGTTCCAATGGTGCTGGAATTAGTTGCTCAATAAGCCCTGGCTCAGTTTTATACCAAGCTTTAATTGCTTGCATATTTGCATCAAAAAATTCTAAATTGTTTTCTGCAGCTTCAATAAGCTGCTCAGGTGTTTTAACAAATCTTAGTTGTGACATTCTTTTATCTCCATACTTTTAGTTAATGATACATTTTATAAAATATGTTTGACAATAATATAAATCGTAATTAAATAGTATGTATTTCAGAAAAAATATGTTGATTCAATTTATTAATAATGAAATCATGATAAATTATTATTTTTATAATAGCTTAAAAAAAATATAATCTATAAAAACATAAATAAGGAATAAAAAGTAAATGCCGAAACAAGAATTTCCATTTCCAATGCCTAATGGATGGTTTTGTGTTGTCAGAAGCCATGAGCTAGAAAATGGAGAATTAAAATTAATAAAATTCTGTGAAAACGATATTGCAGCATTTAGAACTGAATCAGGAAAAGTTGGTGTTTTGGATGCTTATTGTGGTTATTCAGGCATCAATCTAGGAATAAGTGGTCATGTCGATGGAGAGAATCTTGTCTGTCCTAAACATGGAATTAAATGGGGTATTGATGGTTCTTGTGCTGAAATTGAAGAAAAAAGTATTGTCCCCGAATCAGCAAAAGAAATACAAATGTTCAATTATCCTGTTGTAGAGGTTAATGGATTTATATGGGCCTGGCATCATTTACACAAAGAAGAGCCTGCATGGGAAGTTCCTGCTATCGAGGGATTTAATGGTGATGATGAAAAATGGGGTAAAACATATTATTACGACTACAATATAAATACTGTTTTACAGGAGATAGCTGAAAATGATGTTGACCAAGCACATTTTCCTAAAGTGCATGGGTCTCCTAGCCTACCTGAAACTGAAGCAATTACAGAGGGAATATACAAAAAAACCATAGCAGAAACACTCATGGATCCTAACAATGATAGTGTGTCTGAGGAACATAAAGTTGAAGATCACGGTATGTTCACAACTACTTTTACAAGAGAATCATGGGGCCTTGGAACCGTTGGGTTAAAAATGATTAACTTACCTCCAAGTGGAGGTGAGTTCATTATGGTCAATGCTTCATGTCCTGTTGATAACTCTCATTCAATTCTGAGGTGGTCTATGAGAGTCTCCAAGGACATCGAGGATGAGTTGGGAATGGCAATAATAGATGGAATAGCGAATGGCGTGTTGGATGATATGCCTATTTGGGACCATAAGAGTTATGTTGCTGACCCAATTCTTTGTGATGGTGATGGACCAATCAATAAATTTCGTAAATGGGTATCCCAATTTTACTCAGAACCAATTCAAAACTGATCTTTGGCTAAAGTTCACTTTTTCTACTCAACAATGAATGCTGGAAAATCTACAGCATTGCTTCAGTCTAATTATAATTACAAAGAAAAAGGTATGGAGACACTACTGTTCCTCCCTAAAATTGATGCAGATAATAACGATGGAAAGATTCATTCAAGAATTGGATTAACTGCAGGTGCACATTCAGTTGATTTAGATTTCAATTTCTTTAATTTTGTGTCTCAAGAACAAATAAAAAAAACAATTAGCTGTATTTTAATTGATGAAGTTCAATTTCTTACAAAAGAACAGGTTAGGCAAGTTTGCAAAATTAGTGATGAATTAAATATTCCTGCAATGTGCTACGGAATCCGTACTGATTTTCAGGGTAAGCTATTTGAAGGAAGTTCAGAATTGCTAGCTCTTGCAGATAACTTGATTGAGTTAAAAACAGTATGTGATTGTGGTAGAAAAGCTATTATGGTCGTAAGGCTTGATGAAAAAGGGAAAGTTGTTACTAGCGGGGATCAAATTAAGATTGGAGGAAATGATACTTATAAGGTTTATTGTAGAAAACATTTTAGAGAGTTAACTAGGCTAATTTAATTAACGAATACCTCTTTTGAATAACTTTAAACGCTCATAGGATGGGTCTTTTTCATTAGGGCTCCCAATATCAGCCCCTTGGATCATAGAATGAGTCAAATTTACTTTTGAAGGATCATTTACATAGACCCAATCAGCATCAACTGCCCTACTTGAAAATTTCCATACATTATTTCTTTTTTCATATTCATCAAAATATCTGCCGCCAATTAAAACATCATAATTTCCTTCTTCAGTTAAAACTTGGTGAAAAGCGATAATATATGTTTCACCTTCTGCCTTATCTCCATTAAGTTTAATATTATGAGTGGTCACATTGTGATGCAAAATACCCATAGATTTTTGTATTTCAGGAAGAAGATCAATAAATTCCATAGCCTTGCCTTTAAAAAAAGATCCATGATCATCATAAGCATCCTCATGGTATAGTGAGCGCATTAAATTATTATCATGTCGATCAGCTGCTCTGCAGTATGTGTAAACTAATTCTCTGATTGATTCCTTATCAAGGATTTCTTGAATTTTTCTATCTATATCGCTCATACTAATTAACTTAATTAAAACCTTTGATTTAATATAAATGAAAATTTTTCTTTTTGAAAATTAACTAAATGAACAAACAAATTAAATATCCACTTCTTGCCTCGACTGCTTCCATCGGAAACTTAGAGCTAAAAAATAGAATGGTTATGGCCGCCATGGGTTCAAATTTTGCTTCTGAGAATGGCCACACTACCGACCAATTAATAGCCTATTATGAAGAAAGAGCTCGAGGAGGAATCGGGTTAATTATTTTAGAAACTTCGGCTATTACATGGCCAGCAGGAGCTTCCATGCCAAATATGATAGGTTTTTCTAAAGATGAATTTATCCCAAGTCTTCAATCTTTGACTCAGCGCATTCATCAACATGGCTCAAAAATAGCTGCTCAACTTAATCATAGTGGAAAAATATCTCAAGAAGATATTATTGCTGGCAGACCTATTCTAGTTCCCTCGATTCCAAAATCTGAGCCAAGTGATATGTTTAGTTTGCTAACTCAAGACGAAATTATGAACTTTATTAAAGCTGGTGGGCCAGATGGAAAAGGTCCTCGTTATCATGAACTTTCAGTTGATGAGATCCAGCAAGAAGTTCAGCATTTTGTTGATGCAGCAAAACGGGCAAAAGCCTCAAATTTTGATGCAATAGAAATTCATGCTGGTCATGGTTATCTTATCTCAAGCTTCCTTTCTCCAGCAATTAATAAAAGAACAGATAAATATGGAGGAACTGCCGAAAATAGAGCCAGACTACTTGTGGAAATTATTTCCCAAATAAAAAAACAAATTGAAGGCTTTCCTATTCTTGTAAGACTAGACGCCAATGAATACCGAATAGAAAATGGGATAACTCCTGCTGAATTTTTAATTACTGCATCGATGGCACAAGAAGCAGGTGCTGATGCTATTGATGTGAGCGCATATGGAAATTCAAGTAAGGGCATAGCATTTACCGAAGCGCCACTTGTTCATGAACCTGGGGGATTTTTAAATTTTGTAAAAATGGCTAAAAGAGAATTAAGAATACCCATTATTGCAGTGGGTAGAATTGAACTTGATGTTGCAGAAAAAGGATTAAAAAATAATGAATTTGATTTTTTGGCTATGGGAAGAAAAATATTAGCTGATCCAGGTCTACCAAACAAAATTATTTCAGGACAAGAACATCTTATTAGACCATGTATATATTGTTATGTTTGTGTAAGTCAAATTTTCATAAATAAACCAATGAAGTGCGCGGTAAACTCTCAGCTTGGTAATGAGCATCGCAATGAAAATATCATTCATTCGACAGCTAATCAAAAGAAAATATTGGTAATTGGTGCTGGTCCTAGCGGTATGGAGTCAGCAAGACTGCTCGCCATGAAAGGCCATCATGTTGAGGTATGGGAAAAAGATAAAGACATTGGGGGTACTGTTAGGGTTGCAGCATTAGCCTACGAGCCAAATGGACGTCTAATAAATTACCTGAAGAATTCCTTAAATGAGCTAGGTGTCAAAATAAAATTAAGAAAAATAGCAACAGTAGAGTCAGTTCAAGCATTTAATCCTGACCATGTAATTCTTGCGGTTGGCGCAAATAGAGATGCGCCATCAATAAAAGGAAAAAATGGTAAAAATGCTTTTGATGGCGAACAGCTTAGAGGTTTATTATTTGGCTCAGATAAAAATGCCATTAATAAACTTTCAATATTTCAACAATTAATTTTAAAAATTGGAAAAACATCTCAGTTATTAAGAAATATCTCTGCGCTAAGGTTTCTTAGTAAAATCTGGATGCCTCTGTCAAAAAATATTGTCGTCATAGGAGGAGATTTGGTTGGTTTAGAGTTAGCGGAATTTCTTGTAGAGAGAGGAAGGACTGTCAAAGTACTCGAGCCAAGCAGCTCACTTGGTCCTAACTTAAGCATTGTTAGACGATCCAGAGTTGTTCACATATTAAGAGAGCATGGAGTAGAACTTTTAACTAATGTAAGGATCAAGGAAATTTGCGATCAAGAGGTAATTTTTAAGCATGAGGAAACTGAAAAATCGCTGCAAGCCGATCAAGTAATTATTGCTCTAGGAACCAATGCTAATTTAGAGCTTTCCGATGAACTCAAGAGACTGAATGTACCACTTACCTCAATTGGAGACTGTACATCTGTGGGTTATATTCACGGGGCCATAGCTGATGCAAGAAAGGCTGTAATTAATCTTTAAACCTAATTTCCTAAAGCTTCTTTAATTGCCGGATGGATGATCTCTCCATTTCGAATATTAAGGCCGTTCATAAGATGTTTATTTTCATTTAATGCTTTATTGATTCCCTTGTTGGCAAGCTGTTTTATAAATGGCAGAGTCGCTCTGTTTAATGCGCTGGTTGCTGATAAAGGGACCGCTCCAGGCATATTGGTTACACAATAATGCAAAACACCATTTTCAATGAATGTTGGGTTATCATGATTAGTTGGTCTGCTTGATTCAAAACATCCACCCTGATCGATCGAAATATCGACTAACACACTGCCCTCAGTCATATGTGAAAGCATCTCTTTAGAAATAACCTTAGGTGCCTCTTTACCAACTACATATACGGATCCAATAACTATATCTGATTCAGATATAGCTTCCCTTATTGCAGCAGGGGTAGAAATAATATATTCCATCCCCTCATCACCAAACTCTGACTTTAGTTCTTCTAATTTTGAATGATTAAGATCAATAACTTTAACTTGGGCATGATTGGCTTTTGCTTTTGCTATTGCTTCTTTGCCTGCTACACCCGCTCCTATAACAGTTACTGTTCTGGGATCAAGATCACTTAATAAAGTACCTCGACCACTATTAGGTTTAAGAAGATGATAGGAGCCAACAACAACTCCAAGCTGACCTGCTATGGCGCTCATTGGAGCAAGTAAAGGCAAAGAACCATCATCAGAAGTAACAGTTTCATAAGCAATACCAGTTACTCTGGTTTCCAATAGTTTTTTTGCCTGAATGGGATCACCTGCTAAATGAAGATAAGTAAATAAAGTAAGGTCTTTATGAAGAAACTGAAATTCAGTTTTTACTGGCTCTTTAACTTTAATGATAAGATCAGATGACTGATACACATCTGCAGCTGAGCCAAGGATTTGCGCTCCAGATAATTTATACTGCTGATCAGTAAAACCAATTGCATGACCAGCATTTGATTGAACGAATAAATGATGTCCTAAACTGCTAAGCACTTTTACTGATTCAGGAGTAAGGCCAACTCTATGCTCGTTATTTTTTACCTCTGAAGGGACGCCGATTTTCATGGTGCTAATCTAACATAGATTTCTAATTTTCATATTAATTAAATACTATATTTACATAACTAAAAGTTATACATATCTTTAAAGATAGTTGAACTCGTAGAATAGGCAGGATCAAACCACTGACCTCTTACCTGCCCAGCAAGCACAAAATAAGTCTTTACTAATTATAAATTAAATATATAATGTATTATAATTAAATCTTATTATGATATCTTTAATAAAAAACACTACTTCTCAACTATCAGATGCTTTCGCATTTTCAATGACAAAGTTTTTTAGATTTATAGCTGATAGCTTTTTTTTAAAAAGGTACGGTCACAGAGCAGTTGTCTTAGAAACAGTCGCTGGGGTTCCTGGAATGGTGGCTGGAGTGTGGATGCATTTTAAAAGCTTAAGAAAAATGAAAGCTGGTTATGGTGAGCAAATTAGAGAAATGTTATCTGAGGCTGAAAATGAACGAATGCACTTAATGTTTTTTATTGAGATTGCAAAACCAAATATTATTGAAAGATTTATTGTTCTCTCATCTCAACTAATATTTGGTGTTTTTTACCTATTTATGTATACATTCTTTACTAGAACTGCACATAGGATGATTGGTTATTTTGAAGACGAGGCAGTAAGCAGTTATACAGAGTATTTAAAGATGGTTGAATCGGGAGAAGTGGAGAATACTCCTGCCCCTCACATAGCTATCAATTATTATAATTTAGGTGCTGATGCAAGATTATCAGAGCTCATTAAATGTGTGAGAGCTGACGAACAACATCACAGTGAAATCAATCACAATTACGCAAACAAACTTTAAAGCTAATTGGTGGAGCTA